>Ga0315538_1000263_pt1 | contig 34181 bp, 33 predicted proteins | sample SalMarSW160230MG_2_FD_203834 | JGI IMG/M metagenome (GOLD analysis project Ga0315538, IMG submission 203834) | Salt marsh sediment microbial communities from the Plum Island Ecosystem LTER, Massachusetts, United States - Salt Marsh Sediment SW1601-230 ...
GGGCATAAGAGCTGTACATGGAGGAAGTTATTTCCCCGACTCTTTTGCTAAGTTAGTTTCGAACTAACGACAATGTAAAGGTTGGGCTTCCCTGAAAGCGAGGAGTTATATTTTTATCCTCCTTGAGCTTTCTGTAGCCAGTCGCCATTATCTCACACCCGGCTGCTACCTCGGCTTTGAGTTTAGAACAAGCCTGGCAATTCCTTGTGGTATTGCCAGGCTTGTTCATGACCCTGTCTGAATCTTATCTTTTAAGGGAAGGAAATTGTCTACAAAAACTTAATAAAAATTCACGACAATAACGGGAAAATTAGCATGTCTAATATCCTTTTGATAGAAAGGCAAAACTAACTCTTGCTCTAATCTGGATTTTTCAATATACTGGCGAAGATAACTGGATGAAGTTGGACAGGCGAATAACCAATCTCATTATTACAGGTTTCTCAGGCACCGGTAAATCTCTGGTGGCTAAAGAGGCAGCCCGGGGATTAAATTGGAATTTCATTGATACCGATGATGAGATAGTTAAACAAACTGGCAAGCCTATCGCCGAGATTTTTCGTCAGGATGGGGAGGCAAGGTTCAGGGAACTGGAACGCGAGATGATTAGAAAAGCTTGTCAACAAAGGCACACGGTCATAGCTATTGGCGGCGGTGCCATAGTTGACCCACAAAACTATGAGTTGCTTGCCAAAACTGGGTTAATTGTTTGCCTGGAGGCTAAACCCGAGACAATCTATGAGCGCTTGTTCCGTGAGGCTGCTTGTAGTCCTGAGACCGAAGTTCGTCCCCTTTTAGCTAACGATAACCCTTTGGAACGCATCAAGCAGCTCAAAGCCTCTCGGCAGCCTTACTATGCTAATGTTGACTGGACGGTTCATACCGACAATTTAAATATCAGCCAGGTAGCAGAGGAGATAATAAGGGCTTCGAGATTGCTTCGTCGCTACGCTCTTCGCAATGACAGGGAAAAGGCTCAGAGTGGCATTGACAAAGACATCGCTTGCCTGGTAGAGACTACGACTCAACATTATCCTGTCTTTGTTGGCTATGGTTTATTGGACAAGCTGGGCGAAAAGATGAAAAAAGCTGCTTTGTCCGGTACAGCCACCGTAATTAGCGACGAGAATGTTTTCTCTCTTTACGGCAGTAAAGTTGAGGGAATCCTCAAGGACGCTGGTTTTGCCGTTAATTCCTTTGTCGTGCCACCGGGTGAAGAAACGAAAAGCATGGACCATGCTATCAAGATTTACGATTTCCTTGTCGAGCATCGAGCAGAGCGGGACGACATTATCATCGCCCTGGGTGGGGGCATGGTAGGCGACTTAGCGGGTTTTGTCGCTGCCACCTTCTTGCGGGGCATGCCCTGGATACAAGTGCCGACCAGTCTGGTAGCCATGGTTGATGCCAGCATTGGGGGTAAGGTCGGGGTTAATCATCCTGAGGGGAAAAACCTTATTGGTGCCTTCTATCAACCTAACCTGGTTTTGGCTGACTGTCAGGCTCTTACCACTCTGCCTCAGCGTGAGCTGACCTCAGGCTGGGCTGAAGTTATCAAGCATGGCATGATTCTCGATGAGGAATTTGTTCAATTCCTGGAGAGCAATGTTAATAGGCTGACAAAACTAGAGCCGGAGTTGATTACCCGGGCTATTGCCCGTAGCGCTGCTATCAAGGCTCAGGTTGTCAGCCAGGATGAAAAAGAAAGGGAAGGGAAACGCACCATCTTAAATTATGGACACACTATCGGACATGGATTGGAGGTTGCTACTCAGTATAAGCGCCTTCTTCATGGCGAAGCGGTAGCCATTGGCATGGTGGGCGCGGCTAAGCTCAGTCAGCGATTAGGGCTTCTGCCTTCAGCGGCAGTGGAACACCAGCAAGCCCTATTACAGAAATTCGGCTTACCCACGGTCTTTTCTGGCTTGGATTTGACTGAGATAACAAGAGCTATGGAGTTAGACAAGAAGACCAAAGAAAAAGCAATTCGCTGGGTGCTCTTACAAGGTATCGGCAAAGTAATAATTCGTAGTGATGTGCCTCAGCAAGATGTGCTGGCTGTTCTTCAGGAATTAGCAGAGCCGTGACCTCTTAGCTCAATGCCTTGACGAGCAGCTAAGAATGCAATACAATTCTATTACTTGATACGATAATAAAAAAATTAATGTTAGGCAAAGAAGAACCATGAAAACTGAGTTGAGACAAGGCGAGCAAGTAATCAAAGAGGGTCCTGCTAACTTACAGAAGAATATCGAGACCATGGGTGGCAAACTATGCTTGACCAACCAGCGGCTCATCTTTGAGGCACATAAATTCAACGTTCAGCGAAGTGTGACAGAGGTAGAACTTTCAAACATCCAGGCATTGCGTCCTTGCTGGACAAGGCAGTGGGGGCTCTTTCCGATATTCCCCAATTCCCTTGCCGTCTTCACAAAGCAAGGAAAGGAATATCGCTTTGTCTTGTCTCGTCGGCATAAGTGGGCTGCCGCTATTAAAGCACAGCGGGGAGAATAGGATTGCCTAACAATGCGCTGCACTGGAAGGGTATTTCGCTATGCTCCATTCCCGCCAGTGAGCTTGGTCGTTATGTGTAAAAATTAATACAAATATCCATCAAAATTGAATATAATAATCCTGCGATGAGTCAACTAACATTTCTCGAAAAAGAAGATAAAAAACTGATTAATTTGAAGGAAGCCAGCGACTGGGCATCTCAATATCTAAATCGCAATGTAACGATATCCAATATTTCTTATCTGCTTCAGTATGGAAGAATAAAAAAATATGGAAGTAATGGCAATCCTTTGCTGAATATAGAAGAATTAAAAGATTATTATGACTCTTTCAAAAAGGAAAAACAGTGGAAAAGAATATTAGGCGAAGACCTTAATTGGCATTTATCCTTTGTAGAATATAAAGAAGCGGAAAGGACAAAACATGTTCATAGGTTGCATCCCTACAAAGGAAAGTTCATTCCTCAACTGGTAGAGTATTTTCTTGATTCTCATACAGATGAATTTAAAAAAGAGGTTTATTTTCATGAAGGCGATATAGTATTAGACCCTTTTTGCGGAAGCGGAACGACTTTAGTACAAGCAAATGAACTGGGCATGCACGCCATTGGAATAGATATTTATTAATGTATAATATGGAAAATACAAGACCTGAAAATAAAGTTCTATATTCGATTACAAAAGAAGATTTGCAATTAGAGGCCAAAAGAATTTTAGGGAGAGAACTCGATGATTTTGAAATTCTGCAAGCTAAAAAACATTTAGAATTCGGAATAGGTGAAAGTATCAGTATCATTTATAATTGCATATTTAGCGAGATAATAAAGAAATGAGCATTAGGAAAAAGAAATTACTGCCATCTGATATATTGGCATCAAACTTTCTTGAGAAGGCGAAGGAATTCAATGCCAATGTGGAATTAATTAAGGTCTTGAAATCTAGAACATATAAAGTTGGAGAAGCTAATGTGCTTGTCCGTGCTGCCTCAGAGGCTAATAGACGTTATTTCTTTGGCATTAATTACATAACAGTTGAAGAAATGGCAAATATTGATAATCCTTTTATTGCCTTCATTTGCGGTTCAGTAGAAAGAACTGTAATTATCCCTGCAAAATTGTTTTTTAGTTATCTTCCGCAAATAAGCCACGATAGAAATGGTGAATATAAGATCAATATCGATAAAGAGTTAAATATTGTTTTATCGGGAAGAAATAATCGCCTCGAAAGTAAACAATTCGTTAATGCTTGGCATCTTCTACTAAGTCCCCCACAAATAAAAGCAGGAGAAAGAAATACTGTTGAAGATAGTCTGCACTCGATAATTCAAGGAAGATTACTTGAAATAGGAAATGTCAGGGGATTTGATACATATTGTCCAAATAAATCTAAAAAGTTTAATGGTAAAAAGCTTGAAGAATTTACTACTTTAAAAATTTGTCCTGAACTTCAGTTTTCAGACTATAATCTTTTGAGACAAATCGATGTTTTATGGTTTAAGACTCGAGGAGATAATTTGATTCCTGAATCTGCCTTTGAAGTTGAACTCTCAACAGGCGTTTGGTCTGGTATCGGAAGAATGGCTACTCTTCTTGATTACAGCAATGTACGTTTATATATAATCTCAACCGATAAAAAGAAGTATTTTCAGGCTGTACGCTCATTTTCAGAACATAAGGATCGATATAAATTTATAGAGAATGAAGCATTAGGGCAACTCTACTCATCAGAAATAAACTTACGACAATTAAGAGCAGAAATGGGGTTGTAGCCATTCCATTATCGTTTGCTTGGTCAGGATAGAATGGCGTTATTTTCCTTTATCCATTCTTTGAATACTACTTTTGGCACTTCTATTTTTGAACCTGTAGCTGAAACACTTGCAAGCTTAAATTTTTCTGTTGCACAAAAACAATTTGTCGTCGGCGATACAATAAGTGAAGAAGCCCAGACGGAAATTCAACGCATTATGAATGAACTGACTATTGGAAATGGCCCGAATAAAGCAGAAGAAATCGCAAGGATAAGAAAAGTCTGCAATAAGGGCACAATGAATAAATTAAAAACTGTAAAGGTTGATTTGTTTGTCAAAGGCAATGATGGAACTATTCATTTATTCGATTTAAAAACAGCCAAGCCTAATATCAGCAATTTCAAGGATTTTAAAAGAACATTGTTAGAATGGATAGCGATTTATTTATCAGGTCATCCGACTGCGAGTGTGCATTCTTATATTGCTATACCATACAATCCTTACGAGCCAAAGCCTTATGAAAGATGGACGCTGAAAGGAATGCTGGATTTGGATAATGAATTAAAAGTTGCGGAGGAATTTTGGGACTTTCTCGGCGGGAAAGGAGCATATCCAGAATTATTGGATTGCTTTGAGAAAGCAGGCATAGAATTAAGACCTGAGATAGATAAGTATTTTTTGAAATTCAAATAAAAGAACACAAGTAACCAATCGTTCAAGCGGACGGCTAACAGCCGCCGCTGATTTCGGACTTAAGCTTTTTCGTATGCTTGGAGGTCACGCATGGATGACTTATTGCAGTTAGGAAAGCAGGCCTTGGCGTCACAACCTTTTAGTGTGCTTGTTGGCGCAGAACTAACAGGCTATTCGCCGGGATGGGCTGAGCTGACCATTCCGATCACTCCTCAACTGAAGCAGCAGCACGGTTTTGTGCACGGAGGTGTGATCAGTTATGCTGCAGATAACGCCCTTACGTTTGTGGGCGGAAGTGTTCTCGGTCCGGCAGTTGTGACGTCGGAGTACAAGATCAATTACCTAAGGCCCGCTAAGGGGACGGCTTTGATTGCTAGAGCCACAGTCATCTACTCGGGCAAGACCCAAGTTGTTTGCCGTTGTGATGTATTCGTGGTTAGCGAGGGCAAGGAGAATTTATGCGCCGTTTCACAAGGCACAATCGCCAGGATCAGCCAGTCTTCAGAGGCGCAAACCTAACAAGCGGTTATAGGGAAGCCCCTTGTGGGCTCCCGCAGATTGGGAGGGGACAAGTCCCTCCCCTACGAGAGCACTTTCTAGAAAGCCTCAACCTGGGGTCCCTACAAAATAATAGATTTTGTGGGGTAAAATAAATTTAGCAACTGCGTTTCTGCACAGCCTCCCTATAATTAGCTCAATTGAAAGTAAGCTCTTTTATACGCTATAATGGACAATTCAGAAAAGGAGACTATCCTTGCTCAAAAGCCATAACTGTGGTGAACTGAGGGAAAACCATGCCGGACAGAAGGTAACTTTGGCTGGCTGGGTGCACCGGCGTCGTGACCATGGCGGGAAGGTATTCATTGACCTGCGTGACCGGGAAGGTATAGTCCAAGTAGTGTTCAATCCCCAGGTATCACAAGAGGCATACGAGGTAGCTGGTTCGCTCCGCAGCGAGTATGTAATTCAGGTTACTGGAGAAGTTGTTCCCCGCCCTGAAGGGACAGAGAATCGCAAATTGGCTACCGGAGATATTGAAGTCATAGCAAAAGAGGCTGCCATCCTTAATCCGTCGAAAACGCCGCCATTTTACATAAGTGAAGATGAAGATGTTGAAGAATCGCTTTGCCTCAAAAACCGCTACCTTTACCTGAGAAGACCGAGGATGAAGGGTAACCTTCTCTTACGCCACAAGATGATAAAGTTCATTCGTGATTTCCTCGACGCTAAGGGATTTGTGGAAATTGAAACACCTATTTTGATTAAGAGCACACCAGAGGGTGCCAGGGACTACCTTGTGCCCAGCCGCGTCAATCCCGGCAAGTTTTATGCTCTTCCTCAATCTCCACAACAGCTCAAACAAATCCTCATGGTAGCTGGGTTTGACAAGTACTTCCAGATAGCTCGTTGCTTCAGAGATGAAGACCTCCGAGCAGATCGCCAGCCTGAGTTTACTCAGCTTGACATGGAAATGAGTTTCATCGAAGCAAAGGATATATTGCAGCTTATGGAGGAACTTTTTACCTCGCTTGTGGGGGCTACTAAACCTGATATGCGATTACTAAAGCCCTTTCTTTACCTCTCCTATAAAGAGGCAATGGAGAGGTATGGCACAGATAAACCAGATATCAGGTTTGGCTTGGAGATCAAGGATATATCTGATATCGCCGCCAATACCGACTTTCAGGTTTTCCATTCGGCCCTCGATAATAATGGCAAAGTGAAGGGAATATGTGTCCCTGGCTGTGGTCATTATACTCGCCATCAACTTGATGAATTGATAAATTTAGCGAAGAGTTGTGGTGCCCAGGGTTTGATGACCATGGCTTTTGCAGGAGAGGCAATAACTTTAGATGAGGTAAAATCGGCGGCTGCTAAATATTTAACCTCTCGCCAGTTGGAGGAAATAGCCGGTAGACTCGAAGCAAAGCCTGGTGACCTTTTACTTATCGTGGCTGATAAACTGGAGGTAGTCAATCAGACATTGGATGAGTTGCGACGCGAGATGGCACAGCGGCTTAATCTAGCCGATGCTGACCTGCTGGCTTTTGCCTTCATAGTTGATTTTCCTTTTTTGGAGCGGAATGAGGCTGAGAATCGTTGGGAACCCATGCACCATCCGTTTACTGCCCCTCGATGGGAAGACGTGTTGCTTCTTGATACAGAACCAGCTAAGGTTTATGGCCAACATTATGATGTAGTGTGCAATGGTTGTGAACTCGGCAGCGGCAGTATCAGGATTCACAATCGTCAGCTTCAAGAAAAAATATTTAGCCTCCTTGGTTACAGTAAAGAAGAAACGGAGAGCCGATTTGGAGGTCTCTTAGAGGCACTGGAATATGGAGCACCGCCCCATGGCGGTATTGCCATAGGACTAGACCGTTTGGTGATGTTATTTGCCGGGGAGCGGAGCATAAGGGAGGTTATTGCTTTCCCGAAAAATCAGAACGCCGTTGATATGATGCTGGACAGCCCCTCATATGTTAGCAAGCATCAGCTTGACGAGTTGAACCTCAAGCTAAAGCATGAAGTTCTTCACTCACAATGACAAGGAATAAGACATGAAAGTAAGCACAGAAAGTCTAGGGAATTGCCAGACAGTCCTTACTATTGAGGCTGAAGCCAGCGAGTTAGATAAATCACTGGACGAGGCTTACCATCACCTGGTTAATGAGGTATCCATACCTGGTTTCCGCAAAGGAAAGGCACCGCGAGCTGTTCTGGTGCAGCACATAGGAAAGAAGAATTTGTTGGATGAGGCACTGGAGCATCTTATACCACAGCTTTATAAACAGGCGATTGAGTCTCAGGAAATCGAACCCATCGCCAGATCAGAAATAGAAATTATTCAAACTGAGCCTTTGGTTTTCAAAGCCATAGTGTCTCTCAAACCTGAAGTTAGGCTGGGAGATTACCACAGCATAAGGCTGAAGACCGACCCTGTAATAAAAATCGCCAAGAAAGAAGTTGCTGATGCCATGGAAGAGTTCCGGGAAAGACAAGGGGCGTGGGTGCCTGTAGGTCGCCCTGTTGAGCTGGGTGATTTAGTTACTATGGACATCCAAGCCAATGTGGATGAGAAACCCTGGTTAAATCACAAAGACATATTATATGAGGTGAATAAGGATTCGCGTTCACCTGTGCCTGGATTTGCCTCTCATTTGCAGGGAGCTGAAAAAAATAAAGAAAGGACTTTCGGCCTGACTGTTCCTGATGACTACCCAATTAAAGAAATGTGTGGCAAAGAAGGCGCTTTCAAAGTCACTGTTACCGAAATAAAGGAGAAACAGTTGCCAGAGCTTGATGATGAATTGGCTCAGAGTGTCGGCTATGATAACCTGGCGAATATGAAGAAGAAAGTGGCTGCTGATTTAAGAGCCAAAGCTGAGGCTAGGAATCGCTCGGAGTTAAGGCAAAAGGCACTTGACGCTCTGGTGGAAATCAGCGAGGTAAGCTATCCTCCTATTTTGGAAGATGAGGAAATTACCGGACTTCTTAGAGACGAGGCACAGCGCTTGGGCTTTAGAGAGCTAGAGGATTACCTGAAGAAGACTAGTAAAACAGAAGAGGAACTTAAACAAGAGCTGCGTCCTATAGCGAAAAAGCGGCTTATTCAGGGACTTGTCTTAGGAAAATTAGCTGAAGAGGAAAAGATTGAAATTAGTTCCTCAGAGGTAGATAATAAGGTAGATGAGATTACCAATGATGCTGAGGATAAGGAAAAAGCAAGGCAGTTTCTCTCACTGCCCCAAGTTAGGCAATCAATTGAACAATCTCTGCATACTCAGAAGACGATGGACCGCTTATTACAAATAGCCATTGGCAATATTGAGAATAAGACAAAGGGGGAATGATGGAAACAATATCTCAAGTTATAATTCCTACAGTGACCGAGACCAGTGCGCGTGGTGAACGTATTTTTGACATATATTCCCTCCTGCTCAGAGAGAGAATCGTTTTCTTGGGCACGCCCATCAATGACCAGATAGCCAATCTTATTATTGCCCAGCTCCTCTATTTAGAGAGGGAAGACCCGGAAAAGGATATAAACCTTTATATTCATTGCCCTGGTGGCATTATCAGCGCCGGCTTAGCCATTTACGATACTATGCAGATTCTTCGCTGCCCTGTATCCACAATTTGTGTTGGTTTAGCAGCTAGCATGGGTACCTTGCTTCTTTGTGCCGGGACTAAAGGCAAAAGGTATGCTTTACCCAATTCCACTATACATCTGCACCAGGCAGTTGGTGGTGCTCAAGGTCAAGCGGCGGATATTGAAATTGCCGCCAGAGAAATCATGAGAATGCAGGAAATGATACGTAACATTATAGCTAAGCACACGGGGCAGCCAGTAGAAAAGATTGTCCATGACACCGACAGAGATTTTTATCTTAGTGCTGAACAAGCAGTGGAATATGGCATTATAGACGAGATACTTAGCAAGCCAGTAAAGAAATAAAATGGATGCACTACGGTCAACAGCGGCTAAGGTCTTGGTTAAATTAATCCTACTCAAATGGTGCTGCCTGTAAGGGCTGGGCATCTTTTAGTTTTAACTGGTCGGATGATAGAAGGAATGCCAGAGTGGATGGAGGTAAGTGCCCTGAGTTATGCCGCAGGTGAAGCATTCGGTGGGCTGGGCAAAGCGGGCTTAATTACCATCATCGTCGTTTCCATAATCGCTATTGTTACCCTCGTGTGGATCTTCCGCGAGACCGGAAAGCGAGAGTAAATAGTCCATATTAGCCCAGTTTAGCAGCTTCCTCTCTAACCAGATGTCGGATCCTTTTATGAATTTTTAATGGAGTAGTTATGTCCCTTTCTTCAGCTAGCCAATGAAAATACCCTCTATTGCTCCTTCCTCCAGCTTTCTCTTTCTCTTTGACCACTCTTTCAACAACCTTGCGCCCACCTTTCTCCCAGGCTTCCAGAACCACCCACAAATCATACAAACTTACCGATGCCAGACCCAGAGTGGAATAGGGCAAGGCGTATTCATTAGCATTGAAAGCAATGGCTAAGCCGCCTGCTTTGTTGACAGCCCGAAGCATTTTGAAATCTGTGATGCTATCCCCTACCACCGTCCAACGAGAAAGCGGTTTTCCCATTCTGGTGCTGAAGTTCTCCAGCGCCTCTACCTTGCGTCTCCCCCCTACTGGTTTCACCTGGCCTATAATTCTTCCCGAACTTGTTTGAGGCAATTTCTGCCCATAAAAACAGTCCAGATATTCCCTTATTTTAGTATCGTCAGTAAAAGGCTTAAGATTCACAATTTCGTGTTCTGTTTGCTCCAGTAAGGCAAATTCGTCCTGGCTTAATAGTTGGCGAATCTGCGCCAGGGGAAAGGAAGTGCAGGCTACATTCTCACTGGGTATGCCCACTCTCTGTGTGATGGGGAAGGCATATTGTTTGTAACTGGTACTAATACAAAATATGTCCCACCCTCGAGATTTAAGTTTGGAGATTAATTCAGTTGCCCCTAGGGTTAGCCCAGCTTTCTGCCCCATAGCAGCGATTTGTTCCTCTTCTATTCCGTGATAAGCAAGGAAAGGAGTGATGAGAGCAAGTGTGTCTCCCGGCTCATAGTCAGGCCGACCTTCTAAAGTCAGCAAATCATCATAACGGCTGATGACTTCGAAAATCTTGCCGCCACGGGGGAATAGCTTCATCAGTTCATAGGCATTATCTTGGGGAGCTAAAGGGCCTTCAAGGTCAAAACAAATCAGATTCATCCCAGACTTTTTTTCACCTCCTCATCTACCTTAGCGCTAAGGTTGTAGCCACTGATTAACTTTCCTTGGGCACCAATTACTCTCTTGTCCTTTATACTGACCTTACCTCGGCTCAGAGCTTGTAATGTCAGGATGATAAGAGGAAATTCTCTAGCAAGTTCGTGCTGGCGAATAAGCCGAAACAACATGTCTTTGTCGTTCCTCCGCCAATATTCAGTGAAGGGCTCACCTTTAATAGAGAAGAGGCAGTAGCTAATTACCGGACCTCTATCCAGCTCAAGGGTAGCCAGGTGTATCATTACTCCGGCTGTGTCAGCTTTATTTTGTATCAACGTCCAAATTACCTCCTGCCAGCTACCCGTAGGTCCACCGGGGGGTGCAGGATGAAGATTAATCATATCGTATTTCTGACATAGCTCTTCACTCACGATAAGCATATAGCCAGCAAAAACACAAAGGTCGGGAGCAAATGTTTCAATCTTCTTGTTTACCTCTTTATCGTATTTGATACGCCACTCTTTCTTGATACCCAAATCCTCTTCCTTTTTAGCAGTCTTGAACTTTTTGTGAGATAAACAGACAAGAGGAATGTTGTAACTCCGAACGAGCTCAAAGAACAGGTCGCTTTCCTTCGCCTCGCCAGGTTCTCGGTTGCTAAACACGAAGCTAATTTTCCCATTAATGTCGCCCCTGTGGCTCTTATCCTGCACAGCTTGCAAAAGCTGCCGGGCAGCTTCATCTCTCCCCGTGGAAAACCAACCAACGTTCAGCAAGAGCCCGCTTTACCTTCCTCACTCATGTCATTTTAAGCCCTTCGCTTTTTGTCATTGCGAGCGAAGCGAAGCAATCTCCTAGCGCTCAGGGTAAACTCCGTGAGGAATCTCCAAATATACGTTTCCTTATCCTGGCCCACATGCTAGCAAAGTGGGCTAAATAGCTGGATTTTTGCCCGAATATTTTGCCCTGGGCTAAAGAATTTAGGAAGTCGTCAGGTCCATCGAATTCGGGCATTTCCACATATGCTCGGCCAATTTCGCCTAAAGTATGGGCATCGCTGCCAGCGCTGGCAGCTTTTCCCTGCTCTTTGGCTAGTTTCCATGCTCTGGCGTTGCTACTAGAAAATGGCGTACGAGAATTAAAAGTTTCGATAATATCGACCTGGGATAAAACTTCCGTCGAAGTTAACATGTTAGTATTCCAGGGCAACGACCTGCCAAATGGGTGGGGAATGCCAACTAGACCGCCTTGGCTTCGGATTCGAGATATTGTTTCCTGGGGAGACAATCCCCGGGGAACTGTTTCATTAAGAAAGAGCCCCATTATTTCACCCACAGGCGTTAAGACCTCCTCAGCAACGATTACTTTAAACGGGGCAAATTCCCTTAACTTTAAGGCGCCAGCAATGGTGTTGTGGTCAGCTACGGCAATACAATTTATGCCTAACTCGAGGCAGCGCTCGACTATTTGCTCCAAAGGTGTGAGACAATCTATAGAATAGCAGGTGTGGACATGTAAATCAGCTTTTATCAATTAGCTTACCCGTCTTGTTGTTTATCGGTCATTCCGAGCGAGTGAAGAATCTGCCCCTTTCGCCTGTTACCTGAGATTATACCAGATTCCTTAAAGTTTGCAGCTAAATTCGTTCAGCCTCAGTGTGTTAAAACTTTTGGGGAAAGGAGCCAGCGTTGCTGCTAAAAGAAAGGCGAGTCAAGCGATATTAGCTAGCCTTCTCCAGGTATTCCCCGGTGCGTGTATGGACTTTGATGATGTCGCCTGTATTAATGAAAAGAGGAACCTGGATGGTTGCTCCCGTTTCCAGCTTAGCTGGCTTGGTGCCTGCGGTGGCCCTATCCCCCTTGAAGCCAGGCTCTGTCTCCGTAACCTGAAGCTCTACCGAAATGGGTAGCTCTATGTCTACTGTATCCCCCCTGCAGGTCAGAATCTCTAGCATCAGGCCCTCTTTTAGATAATTTGTGCCCTCTCCTATTTGAGCCGAAGTTAACATAATCTGTTCGTAACTTTCGTTATCCATGAAGTAATAAAGGTTGCCATCGCTATAAAGGTACTGGACTGGGCGATGCTCCAGAAATACTGATGTAACTTTATCCCCGGATTGAAAATTCCGCTCGGTGACATTCCCGCTACGAACACCACGAAGTTTCAACTTAACTACAGGCTGCCTTTGCTGCATCTTAACGTGTTGGTATTCCAGAATTTGGTATATTTCGCCATCTAGTTCTATGGCGGCTCCCTTTCTCAATTCTCCGGCATCGATCATTTAGTAACCTCCGTGGTTATCGATAATGAATTGTCACTCCGTTCCCTTTGCTCCTTATCAGAATAACAAATCCCTCTTTGCCTTGCTAAGCACTTTGGCCTTGCCATTTTTCAAAACTACCATATCCTCAATCCTAACACCACCTTTTCCCGCAAGGTAAATTCCCGGTTCTATGGTAAAAACCATGCCATCTGCAAGTGAATCAGAAGAACTGGGACCAAGCGTGGGAAATTCGTGTACCGCTAGCCCAACACCATGTCCAAGACCATGTCCAAAGGCATCTCCATAGCCAGCTTGTTCAACAACGCTTCGAGCCAATCGGTCTGCCTGCGAAGCATCCATACCTGATTCAATTCCCTTTATGGCAGCGGTCTGTGCTTTGAGAACTATATTATAAATTTCCTGTAGGGATTTGTCTGTCTCGCCCAAGAATAAAGTGCGACTAAAGTCGCTGCAATAACCGCTGATTCTGGCTCCCATATCAATCAACACTGGTTCACCAGAGCAAATTATTTTTTCTGCAGGTCGAGCATGAGGCAAAGCTGAATTTGGGCCTGAGGCCACAATGATTTCAAAGGGCATTCCTTCGCTCCCTTCCTGGCGAAGGAATTTTTCTATCTCCCAGGCTGCCTCCTTTTCAGTTATGCCGGGGCGAATTATTGCCTTTGCTTGTTCAAAGGCGGCATCGGCTAGCTCTAATGCTTTTGTGATAAACTCTAGCTCTTCGGGCTCTTTTATGGAGCGAAGCTGCTCTACTATGCCAGTGGTGGGAACAAGATCAAGGTTAACTTGCTTGGTCTCTATTGCCTCGCTGAGCTTGTGAGAACTCTCGTAAGAAATAAAATTTGCCTCGAAGCCTAATTTGTGCCACCCCAAATCAGAGACCAAACCAGGAAGCCAGCCACATAACTCTTGCTTAGTCTGGATAATTTCAAAATCTGGTGACTCTCCCTTAGCTTGCTCCACATAACGAAAGTCAGTAGCTAAAATAGAATTCTGTCCTGAAATGAGTAGCCATCCGGAGGAGCCGGTAAATCCAGAAAGGTAGCGGAGGTTCTCCGGTTGAGAAAGCAGGAGAGCATCCAGTCCTTTTTTGGCGATCGACATTCGCAGCTTCCGCAATCGCTTTATTCTCGACTTTCTCCTTGGGCCTTCGCCAGGCCTATTCGTCATTTCGAGTTTCCCTTTACCCATGAATTTCTCTATCTTGCCCCGGTAGGCTGATTACAATCGCAGTATTATCTGCGCAATCCCAAAGTAAACCGCCACGCCGGATATATCCAGAATCGTAGTTATAAAAGGGGCGGACACCAGAGCCGGGTCAATCTTGAATAGACGGAAGATGAATGGTAAAGCTCCGCCTGCCAGGGTTGCCATTACTGAGATGGCCACCAGGGTCGTGCTCACTACGGCGGCTACCTTCAGGTTCCCGCCGAGCGCATAAGCCCAGCCCAGGGCAACCGCACCAAGGACAATGCCCAGGAGAGCACCTATCCCGGCCTCCCGCAAGACCACGGCCAGAGCCCGTCTTGGTTTCACCTCCCCGGTAGCCAGCCCACGAATAACGACGGTGGCCGATTGCGCTCCCACATTCCCGCCGGTGCCAATCAACAACGGGATAAAGGCAGCCAGTATCAGTAGCTCGCCGGTAAGCAACGCTTCATTCCGGGCAATAATAGTGCAAGTAATTGTGTTCACCACGATAAGCAATAAGAGCCATACCCCCCGGCGCCGGACAACATCAAAGATACGGCTGGCAAAGTAACCTCGCTCTGTACCCGGTACCGCACCAAAGCGATAAATATCTTCGGTGGCCTCTCGCTCTATGATGTCCGCCACGTCATCATGGGTAATGGTACCGACGAGGCGCTGTTCTGCATCTACCACGGGAATTGCCAGCAGGTTATGCTCTCGAAGTTCTCTGGCTACTTCCTCGCGGTCGGTGTGGGTGGAGACAAAGGGCGGGTCTGGTTTCATGATATCGCTTACCCTGGCATCCGGGTCAGCGATGACCAAGTCCTTGAGCGAAACAGTGCCTATAAGATAGCGGCGGCGGTCCATGACATAGCACTCGTACACAGTCTCCCGGTTGATGGCCAGCTGTCGGACCCTTTCCAGAGCCTGTGTCACAGTCATATCGCTGTGCAGGTCTACAAATAGGGGAGTCATCTCACGCCCGGCCGTTTCTTCATCATAGCCCAGCAACTGCAGGGTGACGCGGCGTTGGTCAGGCGAGAGTATCTGTAATAGTCTGCGGGCTACCTTGGCGGGTACCTCGTCCAGCAACTCCGTCCGGTCATCGGGTGGCATTGCTTCAAGGAAATTCCTCGCTGTCTGGTCACTGAACGCCTCAAGCAGCTGGTTCTGAAACGCTCCATCCATATAGTCGAAAACAGAAATGGCAAGACTCTTCGGAAGGAGGCGAAACGCTATCACTGCTTCGTCTGTCGGGATGCTGGTCAGGAGGTCAGCAATATGTGTGGGTTCCGAATTCGCTAGCCTCTCTCGCAATACCCTGTATTGCTTGCCTTCCAGCAACTCCTTGAATGTGTCTTCATTCAAAACTTCCAATGGCAGCCTCCCAGGAAAATCCTCGGCCATATCACGACAAACAAAAGCCCCACGTCCGGTGGGACGTGGGGCACACACGCCTCAATCAGAGACCTACACTAAAGCAAGCCCCACCACCATCGAACGAAAATGGCAATCTGTCGCCGTTTATGGTCTGGGTCTGGAGATGATTTCGTTTCCATACCTTATATCTTGTTCCAGAAAGGATTATAGCCCGCCCATACAGTCATGTCAATCTAAAAATGCTGAGGTGGCAACAACATATGGTTTATTGCTCAACGAGGATTGTATCGGTTTACTCCAGGCTATAGTTCGTACAATTTGTTAAGAAAAGTCTGCATGAAAGAAGTATTTCATATTAATTTCTTAACATTTCTGGTATAACATTAGAGGGCTTGAAGAATCTTCAGGAGGCTAGGGATGGCAGGCAAGAAGGTTTTGGTAGTTGATGACGATGTAAAGACTGTGGAGTTGGTCAGGCTCTACTTAGACCGGGACGGCTACCAGGTTTTAACTGCTTATGATGGTGTTGAAGCTCTGCGTCTGGCTCGTGAAAGCTACCCCGACCTCATTGTTCTTGACCTTATGCTGCCGGACATCGATGGACTTGAGGTCTGTCGTATCTTGAGACATGAATCCGATGTACCAATTATTATGCTTACTGCCAGGACTACTGACCAGGATAAGCTAACAGGCCTGGACCTGGGTGCCGACGACTATGTGATCAAGCCTTTTAGCCCTAAGGAACTAGCGGCTCGAGTGCGGGCAGTGCTAAGACGTCTTCCCGGGGAGCGTGGCCCTGAGGAGATTAAGAGTGGTGAACTTAGTATGAATTTTATGCAACACGAGGCGTGGCTTGCCGGCAGGCCACTGAATTTGACCAGTGTTGAATTTAAGTTACTGGGAGTTCTCGCCAAAGAGCCGGGTAGAGTCTTCAGCCGGGCAAGCCTTATTGAAGAGGCTTTAGGCTATGATTTTGAAGGTTTCGACCGCACCATTGATGTTCACATACTCAACCTACGCCGAAAGCTGGAGCTGGACCCCAGCCACCCCAGATATATAAAGACGGTATATGGAGTCGGCTATAAGTTTGTCGGAGGGGAACAGTGATACATCGGTTGTGGTTTCGTCTCTCGGTGACTTTCGCAGTGATAATATTGGTGACCGTCGGCACCATATACTTCTTTGTCAGTCAGCGCATCGCTGTCGAAATAGAATATTATAAGACAATAAGTGCGCAATATCGCTCCGATCAAATACAATCCAGGCTATATATCTACTATTGGAAGGAACGAAGCTGGGAGGACGTCCAGTCCGTAGTTGAAGATACAGCGCATGTCTCCGGGACACATATTATATTGGTCGCTGTCAACGGGACAGTCATGGGTGATTCAAAAGGAAGACTTTTAGGGACGAACTACACTGACTCATCAGACAGTCCTCTCGAGATGTTCTTGGGCGCAGAGTTTCTGGGAGAAGTTTACATCATCCCTGACCCAGCGGCAGAACCATATGTTGCTCCATTTCTAAGACTCTCCACATCAATAAATCGCTCTCTTCTCCTGGGAGGCTCGCTGGCAATTGTCATCGCTTTGATATTGACTTTTGTCCTGTCGCGGAGAATATCGTCACCCATCGGTGTCCTTGCTAAGGCTGCCAGACGATTGGGACGGGGAGACTTGTCCCAGAGGGTTCAACTCCAGGGCAAAGGCGAAGTTGCGGCACTGGCTCAAGCCTTTAACACTATGGCCGCCGATTTGGAGCACGACGAGCAATTACGACGGAATCTGGTTGCTGATGTTGCTCACGAACTGAGAACTCCTCTTTCTAATATTCAAGGCTATCTGGAGGCAATTCGCGATCGGGTGATGAAGCCAAATGCCGCTACTATCCGCTCCCTCAATGAAGAGGCAGCTCTGCTTTCACGGTTGGTTGATGAACTCCAGGAGCTAAGTCTCGCTGAAGCCGGCAAACTGAAGCTGGTTTATCAAGCAGAAAACATCACCACGTTAATTAAACAGGCAGTAACTCCCTGGCAGCCCAAGGTAGCAGCAAAGGAGATATCGCTGTCCCTTGACCTGCCTGATAATCTGCCACTGGTTAACATTGACTGGCAACGGGTCAACCAGGTGCTGCATAACCTTCTGGAAAATGCGGTGGCTTATACTCATAAGGGAGGCACTATTAATGTGGCTGCTACAACACAAGGTGACTGGGTAGAGGTTTGCGTATCGGATACTGGCGAAGGCATTCCTGCTGAGGATTTGCCTTATATCTTCGAACGCTTCTATAGAGTGGACAGGTCCCGCGCCAGAGCTACCGGAGGCAGTGGCCTGGGTCTTACTATTGCCAAGCGCATGGTGGAAGCCCATGGCGGAAAAATCACAGTCCAGAGCACGCTGGGAAAGGGAAGCCGTTTTTCATTCACTCTCCCTATCGCGGAATAGCATTCACCAATTCTGCAAATCACTTATTACCAGTGCTGAAAGGAAGATAAAGCTAACAATACTGTGTACTTGGTGCTTAGCTATTGAGAATAGCGCTAACCCTTTCCTTTTGTTTGGCGTTCTAGTATTATACAAGCTACCTGCTTGAAAAGGATTCTATATATGAATAAAAAGCTATTGATTGGTTTATTAGCTTTGGGTGTGGCAATGATAGCAGTAGGCTTGGTGATAGTGTTTGTGGGCTTGCCTTAGCTTAATCGCTCTTACAACTTAAGTTCCTGGTCGAACACCAAACAGGTCACCATTGCACGAACATAGGGATGTTTGCCCTTCCATGCGTACGAATATTTGATACCGTTTGCCTTTTCAATAAAATAAAAAAATTTACTTTTGCAGATTACGTTTCTCGAAAAAGCTAATAAGTTCCGAACTGATTGCAGCATCCAAAGACGTATTCGAATTCATGGAAAATGACTTAATCCAAAGTATGTTGTGTTCGGTATCTAGTTTGAAGAGAGAGTCTAATATTACAACTCCTGAAAAAGACGTGGAAGAAGCATATGACCAGAATTCACCTTTACATATCTCTTGCCCTTCAATCTTAAGAACAAACTCCCGCGAAAAGAGACTATCTGCTAACTTGGGAACAGTCTGATATGTAAGAAATGAATTCCATTTCTTAATTCCATTTTCATTCAATATAAAGGCGTTATCATCGTTATGATATGCCTGTATTTCATGTTCTGACAACACTATTTCTCCACTGTCGGTTAAAGAAATAACAAAATTATCTTCTTGCGGTTGCTGATTCTGAGATGTCGACTTTGTTGAGCCCAGGAAGGGATAGGTCTCGCCGTCAACGATGTTCCAGGTGAAGGTGGTGTTAGTCGAGCCGGGAGCAACTGCGATTATGTTCCAGCCTACACCTGAGAACGTGGCGATGTTTTGCATTTCCGTGGTATTCTTGCCTGTCCCACAACAACCTGAAGTAGCTTGTCCGCTAGTTGCGGTATCCCAGAAGGAGTTGCTCACAGTGCCAAAATTATTGTATCCCACCAGGCCGCCAACATTTATACCACCGCCAGTCACGCTGCCGGTGGAATATGAGTCACTTACAGTGCCATCATTCTCTCCCACCAAACCGCCAACTGACGAATTGCCAGTCACGTTGCCAGTGGAATAAGAATTGCTCACAGTGTTGCTATTATATCCCACTAGACCGCCGACAAACAGCATACCAGTCACATTAGCGCTGGAATAGGAGTTGCTAACAGTGCCGGCATCACTTCCCGCCAGACCACCAACCCTGTAATAGCCAGTCACATTGCCACTGGAATAGCAGTTGCTCACAGTGCCTTGCCAATTTACCCCCACTAGACCGCCCACTCCCTCATGGCCAGTCACGTTGGCGTTCATCACGCCGAGGTTCTTGATGACCCCTCCCACATAAACATAACTGAAAAGTCCTATAAGACTCTCGCTAAAGCGGTTGATAAACAAGTCTCTTATCTCGTATCCCTGACCGTCGAAACTGCCGGTAAATACGTGAGGCCAAGTTCCAATTGGCTCCCAGCCCTTTCCCTGATTGGCTGTCGGGCTTGCCAGTTCCTCATAACCGGGAATGGTGGAATCAAGGTTGTTCATCAGGGTGTAGTTGCCGCCCAGGTTGTTCCTGACGGCATCCAAATCATACCAAGTTCGTATTTCCGGGTTTGGGGAAGTAGGAGTGGTATAAACACAGATTGCAATTCCGGTAATTAAGGCTACCGTAACCAAAAAGATGCTAACTATTTTCCACATAATGGTGTCTCTTCGAACTAGGTATTATCTTCATACCCTCTATTTGCCTTATAGTACTTATTGCACCATTATATGATAACATCGTTAAATTTTCATTAAGGAAATTATAAGTAGTTTTTGTGCGGCGTCCAGGACATACTATAGAGTTAAGGAGTCACCAGTGCACGAACATAGGGGTGTTTGCCCTTTCATGCGTACGTTGCTGTATAGCTATTTTAAATAGATTTAACAGATAAAACACAGTCTTGTCTATGGTAATTCTGAGAAAAATGGGAATTAGCTAAAGATACAAGTTCACAGATGTTTAACCAATAACAGTTGCTCTTGCAAGCTCTTTTGCCCGTTGGTGACCAAGAGTAGTCAGTTTATAGCCTCGTTGCTTATTACCTTCAATAAGTTTTTTCCTATATGCCGAAGCGGTAGCATTTGAAACGGTTGAGGAAGCTCGTCTGTCCATATCTTTGTGAATTTGAGACGCTAAGACAGGCACAGGATAATAGTGCAACAATAGAGTTAGCAGCTCTTCCTCTGCAGTGCCTAATTTCAGAACAAGCCTCTTATCTCCAAAATCCTCAACGATAAGACTAACTGGAATTTGAATGAATTCAATGAGATTTCCAGCGCTGTCCATATCACTTGAAAGTACCTGCCTTACGATCTCAGACAGAATCCACTGGGTAGCGGAATAAAGATAGTGAAGGTCATAGATATTTGGATCTACACCTCCCTTATGGGCAATACTACGCTTATTTCGCAATGTATAACTTGCTCGTGCGACACGGGCTAAAGTTACCCTCAGGTCCTCAGGTAAATTTGTAGAACGGGATTCTAGGTTTCTTAGGTACTCATCCACTTTGGGACTCGTATCGAATTGCCCATCATCCAGAAACTGCAGAACCTGCACTACAGTTTCAACGAATTTACCCGGTGCTGACCTCTCAAGGGTCCCCGTGATTACGTCAATTCTTATTTGTACGAAGTTATTGATAAGATCAGAGGCAATGTCAGATGGAAGACGGCTCTTTAGTTGATCGATTAATTCAGAAGGGGTCATTGTGCCAACTCTTTGATAACCTCAGCTGCTTTCTCCTGACCTGGCATTGTTAGTAACCAGCCATCGCCTTTGGGCAAGAATAGGTTCTTCTGTTTCTTAATATGTGTTGCGAAATTTGATGAATCATATGTAGCGTACTGCTCACACATATCAATGAGTGATTCCTTTGAAATGGTAGCTTCACCAATTTCTAATAGACTCTTAATACCTAAAAGCAGACCTAATCTTACCTGCTTTTTAGATACAGCCTTCTCTCTCAGATCCTTTACGATAATTGAACATGAAGTACCGTCAAAATGGAATACTCGGGTCCACTCATCTTCAGAAATGCTATAGCGAGAGAAGAACGCAGGCTTAAGTTTCTCAGTTACCTTAGGACCAATAACTGGGGCACCAGCTGGAGCCTCTCCCTTTACCAAAGAGTCCAGAAGGATCTCAAAGCATTTTACTTGATACTTCTCTGGGCATTCATTTGCTATGTCTATGACTTCGTTAAGGCAATCCCTTATTTTTTCAAGCATTTTGCACCTCCGCAATATACAATAATATCATATCACAGTAAAAAAGTAAAGAGTTGGCATTAATAAGACCAATTCTTAGACCTGGTGTTTGTTTTCGGCTCTGAAATAGGGGAGGAAATCACAAGTGCACGAACATGGGGATGTTTGCCTTTTCATGCGTATGTTGGGACTTAATACCAATGACCATTACTCTTTATACTTTGAAATAGCATAGGAAATGCAGGCGGATGAGATGTGGATTGCACAATCAGCTTCTATAGCAGAAGGAATAAGACCTCCAACACCAGCGTGTCGACCTCCTTGTATAGCGGAGCCGAGTCCATACAGCTCTTTCATTACTCTTTCTACATGGCTATCATAACTTAAGCCTGCAGTAGTAAGTATTTGAGGCAAGGCTACACCCGGCCTTTCTGCAATTATTTGAAGAACAGCTTCTAGGGAATTTGCCGCTTCCTTAACAGCATTTGCATTGTCTGGAGGTAGTGCATTTCGAAAACCTAAAGCTTTTTCAAATTGTTCCAGAGGTGGCTGAAAAATTGGATCTGATAAATTTTCTAAGGTAAAATGTATTGCCTCTTCGAATTGTTCTGAACCTTCAGGATGTATCTCGCCTTCCTCATCCATTCTATAGATTACGTTTTCCTCTGAAAAAAGCTTGTTTAATTCATGAGCGAACAGGGTTCCGGAATTATCGTCCATGACTCCCCGTTGCCTTACTTCTTCAAGAGAATTAAGCTTCTCGCACATATCATAAAACTTAAACCATTCTAATCTGTGAATGAGGTCATCAACCTCTTGGTCGATATTTGGGTACTGTGACCAATTGCCGGGGTCAGGTCTGGCTCTTAAAGCTTGACAAATAATTGAACGCTGTGAAGAAGGGAGGTCAAAGCCAATCCTTTCAAGAACTTCTCTTAGCCCGACTCTAACAGACTCAGGAGCGTCTTCACGGATTTGGTTTGACCTGCCAGCAAAACCATATCTCCTTGAAAAACTGCTAGGCATTTCAGGTTGATCTTAGTAGGTGGTTATATTCAATGCTGTTATTGTGTCACAAACTCTGGCGAAATATCAATTAAAGGTAGTACAGATTACGTTAGATTACGTTTTAGGTGCTAAAATACGTCAAGGCGTGGAGAGGAACGGCGAATTAACGGAAGCTCTGAAGACTATGAAGGATATAGCGGATGGCACATCTTGGTTTAGAGACACTCCTCATTACTGGGCATCTGCATCATTACCTTTTGCCTATGCACTGGCGTGTGTTGAAGTTGTTTATAAAAGCTCAGAAAAGGCTCGTATACTCTACAATTTACTCGAAGCTAGAGTTTGTTACCACTGGACAAACACGGGGGTGTCCATTAGATTTGGATATAGCTGCAATCTCGTTTCGTGTAGTGCTGGCAAAGCCACTCTAACTAACTGTCGCCAGGCGTTTCTCGTTCTGGACAGTAATGATGGGGTTCGGATTAGGTTTTGGGATAGGTAGCTTGCTCTCCTTAAGCAGAGCAACATGCTCTTCCATCCCCCATTTTGCCTTGTAAAGGCAGTCCTCTACAGAATGCCCCACGCCGGTGAAGCCTTCCAAGTCTGGAGAGTAAAAGGCAAAGAACGTGGGGTCTTCAGTCGCTTCTATCACCAAGGAATATTTCAAATCTATCATCTTATTTCCCTTTCCCGCCTTTCTTCTTCAAGCTGGCTGCTTTTAAAATAGCATCACAAGTCCCGGTCGGTACCTCTCTCGAACTATGATAGTCTATACGAATTAACTTATTCAAGCCCTCCTTGCCATAGTAGCGGACAGAGCCTTTTTCCTTGATAAGCTCGAATCCGTTTCGCTCAAGAAGTCTAACCAACTCATTAAACTTCATGATGTCATGGTTTACTCATTACCACTGGACGAACATGGGCATGACTACGTGGACATAATTATCCACGCCTATAGGGCGGATGGTTCCCGGGCTCGAGGGGGTGGTGAGTTCTAGAGCGACCTGGGCCTGGGAAAGGACAGATAGAACATCGGAAAGATATTTTACATTGAAGGCGATTTTCGCCTCCTCTCCGTCAGTGAGGGCGTCGACTTCACCAACATTGTCTCCAACCTCCTCAGCCTGAGCAGAAACAGTTACCTTCCCTGGATTAAGTTCACTACCCGGGGTAATGACGAGACGAACTATGCCACTGGCATCGCGAGCAAATATGGAGGACATTTTAGTAACCCGCAGAAATTCATTAATGTCCAGTACAGCTCGCGTGGTATAGCTTTGAGGAATAACCTGGGAATAATTGGGGAAGGAACCTTGAATAAGCTGAGAAACCAGTTCAGCATCCTTGAGGCGGAAGAGAACCTGGCTCTTTTTTTCGTTTACGGTGATTTCTACGGGTTCCTCCTGCTCACTAAGAAGGCGATTCAGTTCATTAAGGGTTCTCGCCGGGACGATAACCGTAGTTTTCACGCTGACTGGCGAGCCGAGGGTTGTCTTGTGGACAGCTAGCCTGAAGCCATCGGCAGCCACCAGGTTGAGCTGCTCGCCATCGAGCTCAGTGTTAATTCCGGTTAATACCGGGCGAGATTCTTCAGTGGCAGCAGCAAAGGCAACCTGTGTAATTCCCTCCCTGAGGCTAGCTGCCTCAATGGTGGTAGTTATGCCATCGTTTATCTGAGGGATAGGTGGGAAATCCGCAGCATCAATGCCGTGAATATGGGCCTGAAAATGGCCGCTCTTAAGCTCCAGGATGCGACTGTTAGCGGGAAGATTGATTTCAATTAAATCGTTAGGCAAGGAATTAACAAAGTCGATGAGCAAGCGAGCAGGCACAGTTATGTCTCCTTCCTGTTTCACTTTAGCACCAATCCAGCAAGTGGTAGCCATTTCCAGGTTGGTAGCTGCCAATTTGAGACGCGATTGCTCAGCGGATAAAAGGATATTTTGGGTGATAGGTAAAGTGGACCTGGTGGCTACAGCTCTCCCTACGGTGCTTAGCCCCCTATTTAGGTTTTCTTGAAGACAAGATAATTTCATGGAATACCTCCCCCTCTGTGTATAATGACAGTATACTATCAACAACTGTAATAATCAATGATTTGATTTGACATAATACTAGCTTTACCGAAGGCACATTACCACTGACTATTATGGTCAAGCTGGCTTACTTTCTTGACTGTAGGCTAGTCTTTTCAACCTAATAAACCTTCTGGTACAAGACCACCAAGCTGTAATTACCGTCCACAGAGTCCAGCTAATTCCTTTAACCTGCCTTTGATTTCTTCGGTCAGCATATCAGGCACAAAACGCCAGCACCAGTTCCCCTCCGTGGTACCTGGAAAATTCATCCTGGCTTCGCTACCCAATCCCAAAACATCTTGCATAGGGATGATAGCTGTATCGGCGACAGACATCAAAGCCAGGCGGATGAAATCCCAATTGAGCTCGTGCCCATCTGTGCCAAGATACTTCAAGGCAACCTGCTTCTCCCTCTTTCTCTCCTCCCTGCTCTGAGTGGTATCCTCTCTTGCGCTACCCTTGAACCAGCCAATGGTTGTATTGTTGTCGTGGGTGCCAGTGTACACTACACAGTTTCGCGGGTAGTTGTGGGGCTTGTAATCATCAGCTTTGGGGTCACTGTCAAAGGCAAACTGGAGAACCCGCATCCCCGGAAAACCGAGTTGGTCTCTAAGTTCGTCTACTTCTGGTGTGATTATCCCTAAGTCCTCGGCAATAATGGGTAGGGTGCCTAATGCCTTCTGCACGGCTTTAAAGAGTTCAACCCCCGGTCCGGAGACCCACCGCCCGTTCATGGCAGTGATATCTGTGCCTGGAACCTCCCAGTATTTCTCGAAGCCGCGAAAGTGGTCCAACCTGATGATGTCCACCAAGGCATGTGTTGCCCGGAAACGCTCAATCCACCACGCATAGCCGTCCCTGGCCATTACATCCCAGCGATAGAGGGGATTTCCCCATAACTGCCCGGTCTTGCTAAAGTAGTCGGGCGGCACCCCGGCCACCACCGTTGGTTTGCCGCTGGTATCCAGATAGAACATTTCCGGGTGCGACCAGACCTCGGCGCTATCAAGGGCAATAAATATGGACATATCACCGATGAGCCTGATCCCACGCTCATTACAATACTTCTTTAGTTCGGACCACTGCTTAAAAAACTGGTATTGTTGATATTTGTGGCAGCAGATTTCGTGGTCCAGCTTCTTGCCCCAGCGTTCGAGGGATTTCGGCTGCCGTCTTCGAATACCTTCCTCCCAGGTGTTCCAGGCGGCGAGGCCATGAGCCTCTTTTAATGCCATAAATAAGGAATAAGTTTCAAGCCAAGAAGTGTTCTGTTGACAAAAAACTTCGAACTGCTCCTGTTCACCTGGAGCAGCTTTCCTCTGGAAGGTCTCAACGGACTTTTTCAACAAGGGCATCTTAAACTTGGTAACTGAGTCATAGTCAACCCTATCTTTAGGGAAGGAAGGCCCATTCTTTAAATCAGCAGGTTCCAGGAACTTATCTTCAACCAGTCTTTCCAGACTTATAAGCAGCGGATTTCCAGCGAAGACAGAAAGGCACTGGTATGGAGAATTGCCGTAGCCGGTGGGGCCCAGAGGCAAAATCTGCCAAAGACGCTGCCCAGTGCTAGCCAGAAAATCTACGAACTGATAAGCTTCCTTTCCCAAGTCTCCTATCCCGAATCGGCCCGGGAGTGAGGTCGGGTGTAGTAATATGCCGCTTGCTCTGGGAAAACTCATACTGACTTGTCCCTTATCCGAGTCATCTAGGTCCGGGGTGGAAGAGTTGGCGATTTTACCGTGCTTTTGATTATCCACGACAGATTTGATATCTTGGAATTGTTGTTTACACCAGTATACAATAGGGCATAGCAGTAAACAATGCCTGTTGGTGGGATAGGCTGCGAGTGGAGAGATGGTTTCCTATGCTGATGGGGGAGTAAAAATGCCTGAGGACTTAACAACTTTGATTCTTGGTATTGACCTTGGAGGCACCAAAATACTGACGGCGGTGACCAACTCGCAGGGGAAAATGCTATCGCGCGACCACAGTATAACGCCAGCTCCAAAAGGCTATGAGGCAGTTATCCAGTCTATTTTGGAGTCTGCGCATCGTGCTTTAGAGCAGGCAAATGTTGCCATTTCGGAGCTTACTGCCATAGGGGTTGGGGCGCCCGGTCTCTCAAATCCCGAGACGGGCATCCTCTTCACCTCACCGAATCTGCCAGGATGGTGGGATGTCCCCCTGAGAGACATAATGCAAGAAAGGCTGGGCAAGAAGACCTTTCTCATAAATGATGCCAATGCAGCTGCCCTGGGGGAATTTTATTTTGGCGCCGCCCAGAGTGCTCGTAACTTCATCTATATTACTCTCAGCACAGGCATCGGCGGAGGCATTGTCATTGATGGCAAGATTTACAGTGGAGCTATCGGTGCCGCTGGCGAGGTGGGGCATATGACCATTGACGACGAGGGTCCAATCTGTAATTGTGGAAACAAAGGTTGTTGGGAAACGTTGGCCTCGGGGACAGCCCTGGCCAGGGAAGCAAAGCATCGGATTAATGAAGGTGTCAGGACATCCATCCTGAAATATGCCGAGGGTGACGTGGAAAAGGTGACGGCGCAGGTCGTTCATAGCGCTGCCGAGCAGGGTGATAGCCTGGCTAAAGAACTTATTGCTCGGACTGGCTACTACGTAGGTGTAGGGCTGGCCAATTTAATAAACATATTCAACCCCGAGTTGATAGTTATCGGTGGTGGTTTATCAAACATCGGTGATATGCTGCTCGAGCCAGCCTTCAAGGTGGCAGGAGAGAGAGCATATAAAGAGGCTTTCCAGGCGGTGCGCTTTGCCTCTGCCGGGCTAGGACGGAATTCCGGCGTGCTCGGTGCTGCTGCCTTCGCTCTCCAAGAGGTGAAAAAAGACCTTTGTGAATAAAAAGAAAGGACATGGTCTGCCAGGAGGTGATGTAATGAACATATCTATCGGCAAGCTAAGAGGGCTCCAGCAATTGGCTGATTCCAGGGGCATAATGACAATGTGTGCCATTGACCACAGGGGAGCGCTTAAGCGGGCCCTGAACGAGAAAAACCCTGCTGCGGTGAGTTACCAGGATATGGTTGATTTTAAGCTTGACCTCTGTCAAGCGGTAGCGCCGTTTGCCAGTGCCATATTGCTTGACCCGGAATACGGAGCTGGGCAGGCTATAACTGCGGGCCTCTTGCCCGCATCTAAGGGGCTTCTTGTCAGCGTAGAAAAGACCGGCTATACCGGAGACAGTACGGCTAGAATTACTGAGCTTCTGCCCGGCTGGAGCGTAAAAAAGGTGAAGAAAATGGGAGCTTCAGCGGTCAAGCTTTTAATCTACTTCAGGCCCGACATAAAGGATGTCGCCTCAAAACAGCTCGATTTGGTGGCAAAGCTAGCCGACCAATGCCTTGAAGAGGATATAGCCTTCCTAGTTGAGCCGGTGAGCTATCCCATCGAGGAAAAAGAACATATAAATCAAGCCGGGACATCCTCGAAGAAGTTTGCTGAGATAAAACCTGGTCTGGTAATCGAAACTGCTCGGCAGATTACTGCCTTGCCCATTGATGTGTTGAAGGCGGAATTTCCAGCAGATATCAAATTTGAGCAAGATGAAGAAAAGCTGCTGGGGTTGTGCCAGGAGTTAAACGAGGCATCCCGGCTACCCTGGGTGCTGCTCAGTGCCGGTGTTGACTTTGAGTCGTTCAGGAAGCAGGTGAAGATAGCCTGTAAGGCGGGAGCCTCTGGTTTTTTGGCAGGGCGTGCCCTGTGGCAAGAGGGCGCCCAAATTCGTTCTCGGGAAGAGCGAATGAATTTTTTCCAGAATACGGCTGCCTCAAGGTTGAAGGAACTGGCTGAGATAGCTAATAGCTATGGTAAGCCGTGGTACTCCAGGCTGGGGGCTGAAAACGGCAGATTTGCCCCGGTGACAGAGGGCTGGTATCGGAGTTATTGATGGGTAATACTCTGGCAGAGCGAGGCAGTGATATGAAACGCTCCAGCTTTTTTGGAAGGCGGACCAAAATAGTGTGTACCCTCGGTCCAGCTACCAGCTCAGCCGCTGTCATGGAGCAACTTATCAAGGCCGGCATGAATGTCGCCAGGCTTAATCTATACCACGATACCTATAAAGAACATGCCCGCCGTATCCAGACGTTAAAGAAACTAACCCAAGCTCTGGCACCCCCTATTGCTGTAGTCCTGGACTTGCCCGGGCCAAAATATCGCACAGGCAAGCTAAAAGATGGTCAAGCCACGCTAAAAAGGGGTGCACAGGTTATCCTCACCACAAAGCAGATAGAGGGAAATGCTGGAGTCATATCAGTTAATCTTCCCACCCTTACTCAAGATATAAAGGTGGGGGATACAGTGTTGCTTGATGATGGCGCAATGCAACTTAAGGTACTGGAGAGGCAAGGCACAGAGGTTAGATGTAAGGTCATGGTTGGGGGGATACTCACAGAAGGACGAGGGCTGGTAGTCCCTGGTATGCGTACCTCTGGCCCTTTCATTAGTGATACTTTGCGGGAATGCATTCTCTTTGCTATCAGACAGCATGCTGATTATCTGGCTCTTTCTTTTGTGAGCAGTGCCGAAGATGTGAACAGTGTCAGAGCGATATTGCGTGAGCACGGTGCAGGCATACCAATTATTGCCAAGATTGAGAGGGGCGTAGCAGTTGACAAATTTGACAATATACTGGTAGCTAGCGATGGTATCATGGTGGCGCGAGGAGACCTCGGCGTGGACATCCCTCTGGAAAAAGTGCCACTGGTGCAGAAGGAGATTATCAAAAAATGCAATCAGGCAGGTAAGCCAGTGATTACCGCCACTCAAATGCTGGAGTCAATGGTGAATGCTCCCCGGCCAACGCGGGCCGAGGTCACCGATGTAGCTAATGCCATATTTGATGGTACCGATGCCATCATGCTATCAGAGGAGACCGCCATCGGGAAGTACTCGGTGCAAGCAGTTAAAATGATGGTGAAGATTGCCCGGGAGGTAGAAGGCAAACTGCCCTACGAGCAAATACTGGCAGAACGAGGCAGATGGCTGGAGCAAAAGACGGATGAACTGATAAGTTATAGTGCCTGTCATACGGCTCACAGTCTCGGGGCGGCAGCTCTTGTGGCCTTTACTCAATCTGGAAGCACAGCAGGACGGGTGTCGAAATACCGTCCCAGAATGCCCATTCTGGCGATAACTCCTGATGCTGTTGTCGTGGGGAGATTAGTGCTGCGGTGGGGTGTTTACCCTTTTCAGATAGCCAGAGCCTCATCGGTGGATGAGTTATTTGCTACAGGGGCTAAGCTTTCTAAAGAACTGGGGCTGGCAAAGCCGGGTGATTTGGTAGTGATTACCGGTGGCATTCCTGTTGGGGTGGCAGGCTCTACGAATCTGCTCAAGGTGGAAAAAGTCCAGTAGTCGGGCCAAGTTAATCTTTGCATATTCTACATGTAAGAGTCTTACAGCGTGTTATGGAAATAGCTACCTCGTCTCACTGTGAGGATTTAAAAAATACGATGGCCAGAGGTGGCAGGGTGAAGGTCAGGGAATAGGGGCGGCCATGCAAGGGAATCGGCGCTGCTTCCACTCCACCCAGATTACCTTGACCAGTGCCTCCATATTCTCTGGCGTCGCTGTTTAATAGCTCTCTCCAGAACCCTGGCTGCGGTACGCCAATTCGATAATTAGAATGAGTTGTGGGAGTGAAGTTGCAAACGACCACAAGAAGGTCGTCTGGTGAACGCCCTTTGCGCATGAGACTGACCACGCTGTGCTCGACATCATTACAGTCAATCCATTCGAAGCCTGCCTGTTCAAAGTCCAATTCGTAGAGAGCCGGCTGTCCCCGATAAAATCGGTTTAAGTCTTCAACCCAGCGTTTAAGACCAGAATGTGGCGGGTAGTCAAGAAGGTGCCATTCCAGGCTCTCGTCGTGTACCCACTCCCGCCACTGGCCAAACTCCCCTCCCATAAATAGGAGCTTTTTCCCGGGCTGGGCATACATATACCCCAGAAGGAGCCTCAAGTTGGCGAACTTTTGCCAGTCGTCTCCGGGCATCTTTCCTAAGAGCGAGCCTTTGCCATGTACAACTTCATCGTGGGAAAGCGGCAGGACAAAGTTTTCGAAGAAGGCATAAATTAAGCGGAAAGTCAGGTTATTTTGATGGTGTTTCCGATATATGGGATCCTTGGTCATATACTCCAGGGTATCATGCATCCAGCCCATGTCCCACTTCAGGCCAAATCCCAGGCCTCCCAGGTAAGTTGGACGAGATACCATGGGCCAGGCAGTGGATTCCTCAGCAATGGTTTGCACATCAGGGCTTTCTTGATAAACCGCTTCATTAAAGCGACGTAAGAAGGCGATAGCTTCCAGGTTCTCTCGCCCTCCGTACTGATTGGGTATCCACTCACCCTCTTTACGGCCGTAATCCAGATAGAGCATGGAGGCCACTGCATCTACACGTAGATCATCGACGTGGTATTTGTCCAGCCAGAACAGTGCGCTGCTAAGGAGAAAGCTTCTCACTTCGTCCCGACCATAGTTGAAAATAAAACTGTTCCAGTCGGGATGAATGCCCTGTCTCGGGTCACCGTGCTCGTAGAGATGTGTTCCATCGAAATATCCCAGTCCGTGTTCATCATTAGGGAAATGAGAAGGTACCCAGTCGAGGATTATACCTATGTCATGCTGGTGTAAATAGTCAACGAGGTACATGAAATCCTGGGGGGTACCGTAGCGGCTCGTCGGGGCAAAGTATCCTGTTAACTGATAGCCCCAGGAGCCATAGAACGGGTGCTCCATTACCGGTAGAAACTCGACATGGGTAAATCCCAGCTGCTTTAGGTACTCAGCCAGCCTGGGAGCCAGTTCTCGGTAGCTAAGGTAGCGATTCCCCTCCTCAAGCACCCGCTGCCAAGAGCCCAGATGCATCTCGTAGACAGAGATGGGAGCATCAAGGGCATTACAAGCGTGTCGCTTCTCCATCCATGCCTGGTCTCCCCAGCTATAATCCAAGTTCCAGGCAATGGAGGCTGTTTTGGGAGGCGTTTCACTATAGAAGGCAAATGGGTCGGCTTTCTCCACATGATAGCCGCGGCGATGGGAGACGAGGTAATACTTGTAGATTGTGCCCTTAGCAACACCAGGGATAAATCCTTCCCAGATACCGGATTGCCCTTTGGGAGACAGTGGATGGCTCGACTTATCCCAACCATTAAACTCACCCATGACAGAGATCTGCTTGGCATCAGGTGCCCACACGGCAAAATAGGTTCCTTCCACTCCATCCACCGTTATGGGATGGGCTCCAAGCTTTTCATACAGTCGATAGTGCGACCCTTCATTAAAGAGAAAAAGGTCGTCATTGCTCAGCATGCTTATGTCATAGCGCACTGATTGAGCATTTATCTTATCCTTCGAAGATACCTCTTTCTTTCTGCCTTTTCCCTGTGTCATTTCTGGATAATGTCTCCTATTCGAATTGCTTTACTTAACCACATATACCGGTTACTTAAGTATATAGAAGAATATCTCCACAGTCGATGCTCATTCTTCATCTTTCATCAGTTGTAATATACCCTGAAGCGTCACCTTCAACCAGTGTGGACGATTATTCAATTCATAGCCAACTTCATAGACAGCCTTTTCTAAGAGATAGGCGTCCAGAAGAATCCTCAGTTGTTCAGGGTCATCAGGAAGCAATTGGGCTTGTTCAATGCCGTTCAAATAGGACATAAGGAAAGATGATGAAACCCAGACATACCAGAATTGCGCCCAATGTTCCAGCGCAGGCAGGTCCTCCGGTTTAAGTGCCAGTGAGGATTGGTGGAGTAGAGCGCTGTGGGCAGCGTAGTGGAACGAACGTACCATACCAGCAACATCCCTTAGAGGTGACCGCTTGATTCGCCGCTCGCTCAAGGGGCGTGCCGGTTCGCCCTCAAAATCAATGATAACGAAATCCTTACCCGTATAGAGCACCTGCCCTAGATGGTAGTCCCCGTGGCAACGTATTCGTGCCGCCGAAATCTTTCGATTGCGAAGCAACTGAAAGCGTTGCATGATGCTCTCCTCCGAGTCGAGAACCTGTTGAGCATTTTCCCTAAACTCCTCCGGGAGCTCCTTTAGCTGCTCCCGCAGCAGTTGCAATGTCTGGGTAGCAAAGCTCCGCATGGCGTGGCAGAGTGAATTCTGGTAAATAAGAGAGAATGGCTCTGGGGCAAATTCCGAGTCATCAGGTGCTGAGGCCAGGGCCACATGGAGTTCAGCAGTGCGCCTTCCTAGAAGTTGTGCCGAAATGAGATAGGGACCGATGGTCTCTTGGGCCAGCGCAGGTGGCTCCTTGAGCAAAAGTAACAGGTGTTTCTCAGGAATGGGTGGCACCTGTACCGTGGGATGTGCCAATACATATTCAAAATAGCGATTGAGGAAGTCCAGGGCATATTGCCAGGCGTCTCCTTCATTGGGTACAAAGCTCTGAAGGGTGGCTAGAGTTATTATCTCGCCCTTCTTACGATGGTACTCGAGGGCACCGGCTACCTGTGAAATATGGGGGAAAGCAGTTCTTTCTGTGAGAAACCGACCGATTTCCAGCTCGGGGTTAATTCCCTCTTCCATGCGGCGAAATAGCTTGAGGATTAGCCGATCCCCGTAGACCACAGATGTATTGGTCTGCTCCACCTTAACGGGAGCGGGTTCCAGGGAGACTTCAGCTGGTCCGCGGACATTACGGAAGACCTGGGTTCTTGAGGCCAAGACTTCGCCGGCCTTTCCTTTGAAGCGACGCCGTCGACCGATGGCTTCTATCAGGAATTTGCAGAAATGTTTGTTTACGAGAGCATCATAGACTAAGCTCCCGCTGTCACCCTTATTTTTTCCGGGTTTCAGGCGAGCTATAACAGCATGTGGATACTCAGCCATAATCTCGTCTGCCTGCTCGGCAGGGGCGCTAGTGAGGGGAAGTATGTATGTCTCAGGGTCTCCTTCAGTATATTCCACTTCAATCAAGACAAGGTTGGCAGCAAACTCCGGAGAATGTATAGGTATGACATCTAAAATCTGCAGTGCCCAGGACGCTCGCGCTTTCCCACGGAACCATCGACGGCCCCTTATGTAGTCCAGCAGAACTGCTTCCAGGACAAACCAATTCTCTTTTACAAAGAGCTTTTCCTCTGTCTCAGCCAGAGTGGGAAGGGTCACCACGGCCTCTGGAGACAAGGCACGAAAGCGAAGCGTCTCAGCGCGTTCCGATTCGAGGGAAAACCAGTAAAAAGCATGTGGACCAAGGGTGAAGTAGTATTGACCATCGGTAATGGGAGCGAACTCCGTCCGTCCGAAGAGCTCAACTGGCACCCTTCCTTGAAATTCGGCAAGGTCAAGTCGAGTTTGCTGGGCGGCACGTGAAAGGTTAGCCGCGACCAGGATGACCTCATCCTGGTCGCGGCGAAGGAAAGCCAGGATTTTGCGATTTTGCGGTTGCAGGAACTCAAGGCTCCCTCGTCCAAAAGCCTTAAACCGCTTCCTGAGAGCAATGGTGCGCTTCATCCACCAGAGAAGAGAGTCGGGATTATTTTGCTGATTCTCTACATTGATGGACTCGTAGTTATACTCTGGGTCGATGATTGGGGGGAGGTAAAGTTTCTGGGAATTGGCGTTAGAGAATCCTGCGTTTCGGTCAGGGCTCCACTGCATCGGAGTACGCACCCCATTGCGGTCGCCGAGATAGAAGTTGTCCCCCATGCCGATTTCGTCACCGTAGTAAATCACCGGCGTCCCTGGCAGAGA
>Ga0315538_1000276_pt1 | contig 33518 bp, 31 predicted proteins | sample SalMarSW160230MG_2_FD_203834 | JGI IMG/M metagenome (GOLD analysis project Ga0315538, IMG submission 203834) | Salt marsh sediment microbial communities from the Plum Island Ecosystem LTER, Massachusetts, United States - Salt Marsh Sediment SW1601-230 ...
ATTCTAGACGAGATAGAAGCAGTACGTCTACGCCCTGGAATGTATGTCGGGAGCACCGACCGCCAAGGACTGCATCAACTCCTCTATGAAATAGTATATAACAGCATAGATGAGGCTATGGCTGGTTTCTGCGACCAGATTGAGGTGACAATTCACCCGGATAACAGCGTCACCGTGGCGGATAATGGGAGAGGCATCCCTGTTGACATTATTCCAGAAACAGACATTACTGCTTTACAAGCAGTGATGACTCATCTACACGCTGGAGCAAAGTTTGGGGGAGCTGTTTATCAAATATCAAGCGGATTACACGGCGTCGGTGCTTCGGTGGTGAATGCTTTGTCTGCCTGGCTTAAAGTCGAGGTTAGAAGGGAAGGGAACATATATCGCCAGGAATATCGGCAAGGTATTCCTATGGGTGATATAGAAATCATCGGTCACACCCAAGATATCGGCACTAAAATCATGTTTCTCGCCGATAGCCTGATCTTTGAGGATATCGACTACGACTTTGGCACGGTTTGCCAGCGCCTGAAAGAACTGGCTTTTTTGAATAGCGGGGTGGAGTTAGCAATCAGGCATGAGCACAGTGATGCCGAAAAAACATTCTACTTCGAAGGTGGAATAGCTACTTTAATTTCCCGGGTAAGTAAGAATAGGACGGTCATACATCCGGAACCCATCTTACTGAAGGATTCAAGCAACAGCACCGCGATTGAAGTAGCCTTGCAATACAACGATAGCTCCATAGAGTCTACTTTCTCCTTTGCCAATTGTGTTAGCACCAGAGATGGAGGCAGCCACCTTACCGGTTTTCGTTCCGCATTGACCCGCGTGCTGAATGATTACGCACGAAGCAACAAATTTATCAAAGATAGCGAACCTAACCTAACCGGCGAGGATGTCCGTGAAGGAATAGTAGCGATTATCAGCGTAAAGTTACCCCAGCCTCAATTTGAGGGGCAAACTAAAGCAAAACTGGGCAATCCTGAAGTAAAAAGTCAAGTCGAATCTGTTGTCGCCGATGGGTTGTCCCTCTATCTAGAGCAGCATCCAGACGAGGCAAAGACAATTATCACCAAATGCCTCATTTCCGCTAAGGCAAGGGAAGCAGCACGCAAAGCACGCGAGCTCGTATTTAAGAAAAGCAGCTTCGAAATATCAGTCTTGCCCGGAAAGCTGGCCGATTGTTCCGAAAAAGACCCGTCCTTGTGTGAGCTTTACTTAGTTGAAGGTGAGTCAGCCGGTGGTTCAGCTAAACAGGGACGCAACCGCCAATTCCAGGCTATCCTCCCTCTTAAAGGGAAAATACTTAATGTCGAGAAAGCCACTAAAGACAAGATCGTACAACATGAAGAGATAAGAGCTGTTGTCACCGCACTAAGAGCAAATACTGATGGACAACCTGACCTCTCGAAGCTCAGATACCACAAAATAATCATTATGACCGATGCCGATGTCGATGGCTCTCACATTCGCACCTTGTTGCTCACCTTCTTCCACCGCTATATGTTGGAGCTAATCACTCATGGATACCTTTACCTCGCACAACCTCCTCTTTATCGCATCCAAGCTGGTAAACGATCATTCTGGATTTATTCTGAGCAACAAAAGGAAGAGGTGCTCCAGAAGCTGGAAGGCAATAAAGTGGACATACAGCGCTACAAAGGACTGGGAGAAATGAGCCCTGAACAGCTATGGGAAACAACCATGAATCCCGAGACCAGGACGCTACTACGAGTGACTTTGGGAGACGCTATAGCTGCAGACGGCATATTCACCATGCTAATGGGACCCGAGGTAGCTCCACGTAAGAGCTTTATCCAAGCTCACGCTCAAAGTGTCAGGAACCTAGATGTCTAAACAAGTCCTTGCTAGCTGAGGTATAACCGATGCTTTGCTATATATTCCTCTACTTTGTCCGGCACAAGATGTCGGATTGATAATCCTCGAGCCACACGCTCCCGAATCTGTGAAGAACTAATATCAATTATCGGCGTGGCGACGTAGCTAACCCTGTCAGTTATCCCCGGAATACGACGCTCTACACCTTCCAAATCTGGCAAAGCTAAATTTGCTCTGGGCACAACAACTAGCTTACATAATTGGATTAGCTTGCTCGGCTCCTTCCACTCGGGAAACTGAGCTAGAGCATCACACCCCAGGATAAAAAACAAATCCGCCTGAGCACCTAACCGATTCTTGAGCTCAACCATAGTATCTATAGTATACGATGGGCCAGAGCGCTCCACCTCCACATCGCTTAGCTCAAAGTGAAGGTTAGGGAGAATAGCCAGACGCAGCATCTCTACACGATAACCTGCCGGGGTAATCGCATGCTGTAACTTAAGCCATGGCTGACCAGCAGGTACAAAAAGAACTTTTTCCAACCCCAACTCTACACGGACTCCTTCAGCAATAATCAGATGCCCTATATGAACAGGGTTAAAAGTCCCTCCCAAAATCCCCACTTTCATAACCTCACCGTCCATTTATTATTAGTTATCATAACTATATACTTACCTATAGTATTTGAATAATAATAACATTAATAAGAACTGATATGAGGATGACAAAAAAGCTTTGAGTAAGGAATAAATGATTCTTAAGTTTGTAATATTTTATTCACAGTGTATTAATAAGAATTGTCAATTTGTTGTTTAAGTTGACTGATTTGTCTTTTCAGCTTGGAATTAACCCCTAAATCGCTGGCTATTTTCTTATATCCATGGAGTATTGTGGCATGATTCCTATTGCCCAATATATTGCTGATCTCGGTGAAAGAGTAATTTCCTTTCTCTCGCAGGAGATACATTGCGATTTGGCGTGCTAGGGAAGTCTCCTTGTCCCTCTTTCTGCCTAGCAATTGCTCTAGGGAACAGTCAAAATATTCAGCTACCGTTTGGACTATTACTTTACAGTCATCGTTGTTTTTATTAGTTGTTAATAATTTGGTGACTATTTGTGGAGTTAAGCTAAGCCCGGTTAACTTGGTATAGGCATCGAGGTATGTGAGGGCACCTTCAAGCTGGTAGACATTATCCTGTATCTTTCGTGCGATAAATTGCAGTGTCTCTTCGATAATAGGGAGTCCCTTCTCCGTTGACTTGGCTTGAAGTATAGCTAACCGTGTCCCAAAATCGGGTGGTTGAATTTGAGTAACAAGACCACATTGCAAGCGTGACCTTAGCCTGTTGCCGACTAAAGACATCTCTTTAGGAGCGCAGTCAGCAACGATCACGATTTGACAGTTATTATGATAAAGCTCGTTGAAAGTGTGAAAGAAAAACTGTTGAGTCTGCTTCTTATTATCTAGTAGTTGGAAATCATCGAAAAGGAACATATTTACCGGGCCGAATTTGCTTCGGAAATGGTCTACATCGTTCTGCTTGACTGCGAGCACAAATTCAGTGATGAATTGGTCAGCGGAGGAGTAAACCACATTCAGCCCGCTTTTTATCGCCATGTGCCCGATAGCATGTAACAAGTGAGTCTTGCCGCGACCAGTGTCTCCATAAATGATGAGTGGATTATAGACCAGTGATGGTTTCTGGCTTACCTCTGTGGCTGCAGCATAGGCAAGGCGGTTACAGTCACCCACGACAAATCTGGGGAAAGTGTATTTGGGGTTAAATCGGTAGGTTTTCATCTTGGTGCTCACTCCGCCGTCGCGCTGCAATGGCTTCTCTCTGGGCAGTGTTGGCTGCTCTACCACGAATTGGACCTCTAAGTCTTTTCCTAAGATAATGGCAATGGTCTTCTTTATCAATGAGTGAAAGCGTTTTGTAAGATATTCAGCGATGAAAGTATTGGGAACGCTAACTACGAAGACGTCGTTTTCGTAATTGATACCTTGGCTATCCCTGAGCCAGGTATCATAGTTTATCCTGTTGACTTGGAGTTGAAGCTGTCCTAAAGCCCTTGCCCAAGCCTCTTTTGCCGAAAATGGTTCAGTCATAGAAACAAAATCACCGATAGCCACATGGGGTAATTGGAGAATACCAAGGTCAAATTATGGCAAAAACGTTTTTGGGTCATCTAGGGGAATTTTGACATAACAAAAAAAATATTTGAAAATGCTGTTGGGCTAGTTATGAAAGTTATTTTTATGGGCACTGCGCAATTTGCCGTGCCTGTGTTGGAACGTTTGCTTAATAGTTCTCACCAGGTAGTGGCAGTATGCACTCAACCTGATAAGCCGGCGGGGAGAAAGCGGGAACTCATTCGTTCGCCGGTAAAAGCTCTGGCTTTGAATAGCCATATCCCTGTTATGCAACCAAAGACATTTAAGTCTCCCCAAGCAGTGCGGGAATTGAGTGGCTTCTGCCCCGATTTCATCGTGGTTGCCGCTTTTGGTCTCATTCTCCCTCCCGAGGTGTTATCCCTGCCCCAGTTTGGTTGTCTTAATGTTCACCCTTCATTATTGCCCCGTCATCGTGGTCCCTCCCCTGTGGTTAATGCTATTCTTGATGGGGATGAGACTACCGGTGTTACAATCATGTTATTGGATGCCGGATTGGATAGCGGCCCTATTTTAGCTCGGAGGGAGATGCCTATCTTGCCTGAAGATACCACTGGCTCACTCACTGATAAACTAGCTCAACTGGGATCTGCTTTTCTGGTGGATATTTTACCTGAATGGCTTGAGGGCAAGATTAAGCCACAACCGCAAGAGGAAAACAAAGCTACTTACACCAAGCTGATAACCAGCGGGGATGGGAAAATAGACTGGCATCTTCCCGCTGTGGAAATCTGGCGAAGGGTAAGGGCTTATAACCCCTGGCCAGTTTGCTATGGCTGGTGGGGTGACAGAAGGATTAGAATTCACAGCGCTGTTCCTCTGGAGGATATAACTCCAGGAAAGGTGGGGGAGGTGGTGGCTTTGCCTTCGTCACCTGAAGCAGGTGTGATCACCGGGCACGGTGTCTTGGGGCTTAGTAGAGTGCAACTGGAGGGAAGGAAGGAAATGTCAATTGCTGAGTTTCTGAGAGGACAAAGAAGCTTTGTCGGCTCAGTTCTGGGTTGAGGGTGCTAGCTTATTTGATTCGATTTTTATTTAAGTTAATAATATTTCGCGGAGGCGTGAAAGATGTTTTTCCTGTTTGACCCGATGTGGTTTTTATTTGTGATACCGCCGTTCCTATTCATGATTTACGCGCAGGTGAAGGTAAATTCAGCATTCAAGAAGTATTCTCGGGTGCGCAATATGTATGGAGTAGCTGGAGTAGAGGCAGCTCGGACACTGTTGAGGGATAATGAGCTGGACGATGTGAGGCTGGAGCAGGTGAAAACTAGGTTAGGCGACCACTATGACCCCAGAAATAAGGTGTTGCGACTTTCTCCCGATGTCTATTCCATCCCTTCGGTGGCAGCGTTGGGAATCGTTGCCCATGAAATCGGGCACGCTGTTCAGGACAGGACTGGCTATGCCTTTTTGAGATTTCGCACTGCTCTCGTTCCTGCAGCCAATATCGGCAGCCAGTTGGGTTGGATATGCGTCGTAATTGGTCTGTTTCTCTATCTTCTCGCTGGTAAATTTGGGCTGCACGTCGTTTGGACTGGTATTTTCCTGTTTGCCCTGGCGGTTCTTTTCTCTTTGGTTACTCTTCCTATGGAGTTTAATGCCAGCAGTAGAGCGCTCCATATGCTGCGTGGCAGCGGGTTGGTCTCGGTTGAGGAATACGGTGGTGCTAGGCCTGTCCTTTCTGCGGCAGCTCTAACCTATGTAGCTTCTTTCTTCATGGCATTAGCTCAGTTGATGTATTTTGTATTGCTCGCCATAGGGCTGGGACGAAGATAGCCTTTGTTAGCTAGATGCAGAAATTGTGGCAAAGAATCTCCTCTTATTTCCCAAATATTGGGAATATGTGTGGACTGTATTCGGGAGGACTTCGCTGCAGTATTGCCTGACATAGAGGAAGCTCACCCCGAGTCGCGAATGTCCATCTTCTCGGGGATGATTACCAGGGGCCTAGCTTGTAGTTAATCCCCACTGCTTGCTAGTCAAAGTTGCTTACTTGCTTTAAGCTCGTTGTAGCACTCGCTGCAATATACCGGTCTACCTTCACGGGGCTGGAACGGCACTTCTGTCTCTTTGCCACACCGGGCACACACTGCAGGAAACATCTGGCGTCTGAAGCCGAAGTCGTCTCCGTAACGCTGTGCTTTCCTCGCTTTGCGACACGTTGGGCAACGCTTGGGCTCATGCACATAGCCTTTAGTGGCAAAGAACTCTTGTTCCTCAGCGGTGAAAGTGAAACTAGCCCCGCAATCGGCGCACTCAAGCGTTTTGTCTACATAACCCATTGGATGACCTCCTCTCTATTAAATTATTGGCTAAAGTTAAGGTCACCCGGCACCTTGAAAAAACCTAGCGGAGTTTAACCCGGCATGTAATGACCTAGAACTAACTCCAACAGAAACATTGTATACCACAATACTTTATATTGCAATAGCCGGTACTCGTTCATATAATTTGGCTTTTGAGGGCAATGTGATAGAATCTTTATTGATTAGCTATGCCAGTTTACGAATACCGTTGTAATTCCTGCCACCGTAAGGTTAGCTTATTTCGGCACAATTTTTCGGCTGATGCTCCTGCCTGTCCTCACTGCGGGGGTGAGCTCAAGCGGACATTCTCCACTTTCGCCATGCATAAAACCTACAAGGATGTTTATGACGATATACTTTCCGACAGAAATTTGACTGAGGGGATGATGCGTAGTGACCCCAGAGCTTTGGCTGAGTGGAACAAGAAAATGACTGGAGGCGAGAAGCCTCCTCCAGATTATGAGGAGATGACCGAGAGAATGGAGAGCGGGGAATGGCCTGCTGAACAGATTGAGCAAAAGAGGAAAGAGGTCACGGGTCTATCCGAGTCGTCAGAGACGGCAGGGGATTAGCAAGGAGGCAAGGTGCCAATCTATGAGTTTATCTGCCGTGATTGTCGTGGAAAGACGAGCGTTCTGGTGAGGAGTATCTCGGAGCCTGTTTCGCCCACCTGTCGCTTTTGCGGAAGCGCTAATTTATCCCGTGTCGTATCAGGCTTCGCTTACCATAAGTCATTACAAACGGTATGGCAGGAGAGTGGCGAACCATCATCTCATCCGAGCGATGATTATTACAAAGACCCACGCAACATTGGGCGTTGGGCGGAGAAAAAGTTTAAGGAGATGGGCGAAGAGATGCCTTCCCAGCTTGAAGAGGAAATACAGGCAGCCAGAGAGGGTGTGATGCCTGAGCCTTTGAAGGATTTGCAAAGTGCCTCACCAACTGCTTCGTATAGTTGATGCCAACCTCAATCGTTCCGCTGAGGGCTTGCGTGTTCTGGAAGATATTGCCCGTTTTGTTCTTAGTGACGCTACATTAAGCCAGCAGTTAAGAACTATTCGTCACAGTCTGGCTGAGGTTGGTGAGTCTCTGGGCATAATTCTTCTTGAGGAACGGGACTCGGAACACGATGTCGGCAGAGAAAATGTCATTGCCAGGCCCCCTTCAGCCAGTGCAAGCCGCCCCTCTGTCATTGCGAGCCACCCGTCTGTCATTGCGAGCCACCCGTCTGTCATTGCGAGCCGAAGGCGAGGCAATCTCAACAGGCAGTCCTACCCTGATTTAGTTAGCCTGGTTGAAGCAAATGCTAACAGGGTGGAGGAATCTCTGCGGGTATTGGAGGAGCTGGCTAAACTGGATGAACTGAGCTCCAAGCTCGATGCTGTCAAGTTTGAGAAGGTGAGGTTCCTCCTTTATTCGGTGGAAAAAGAGATGGTTTCCAGACTAACACGGCAGGATAAGATGAAGGAGTTGACCGGGCTTTATGTTATCGTGGATAGGCAAGTTTTGGGTGGCAGGGATGAATTGGATGTAGCCCGAGAGGTTATTCAGGGAGGGGCCAAGGTTATCCAGCTCCGTGACAAGCAAAGGAGTATGGTGGAACTATTGCCCATTGCTGAGAGGCTTAAGGAGCTATGCCTGAAGGCAGGAATTTTATTCATCATCAATGATTATTTGGATTTAGCACTGGCAGTCGATGCTGATGGTCTCCATATCGGCTACGGAGACCTACCGGTTCATGTTGCCAGGAGAGAATTGCCGATGGCTAAGATAATTGGTAGCTCGGTTACCACGGTATCACGGTCAATCGAGGTGGGGGATGAAGGGGCGGATTACATTTCTGTGGGCTCGATGTTCCCTACGGAGAGTAAAGAAGGGGCTATTGTCGTCGGCCTGGATATGCTCAAGCAGGTAAGGGAGGCAGTATCCTCACCAGTGGTGGCTATCGGCGGCATTGATAAAAGCAATATTGGTGAGGTAATTGCTGCTGGTGCTGATTGTGTTGCTGTGATTAGTGCTGTGTTGAGCAAGCCAGATGTCAAAAAAGCCACCAAAGGGTTGGTTAACGAGATAAGGAAGGCAAAGAGAAAATGCCAGGGTTAGGGGATGAGCTAGGAGCTATCGCTGAAGAAATCCGTGCCTATTTTACCGCTGAGGATGAAGCCAGGGAGAAGGCTTTGCGCCTCTGCCGCCAGATAATTCGCAATAGCGCCAATGCTATAAGGGCTGTTCATCGTCAGGAGCAGGATAAGGCGAGGCAAATTCTTGATTCAACTTACAAATTGGTTCAGGAGATAAATGATAGCCTCAATGACCATCCCGGTTTGCTTCATTCAGGATTCGTTCATGATGCCCAGAAAGAATTCGCTGAAGGGAGCATCACCTTCGCTTTGATCGTTGGGAAAGAGCTCCCTAAACCTGAGGCAATAGGCGTTGATTACGCCGCATATCTCAATGGGCTTGGCGAGGCGGTCGGTGAATTAAGGCGCTACTTACTGGATAGCATGAGGAGAGGGGATTTCTCTCGCTGTGAGGAGTTGCTCGGTGCCATGGATGATATTTATGGCACGTTGATGACTATGGATTTCACCGAAATCATCACTCATGGTTTGAGGCGGACCACCGATGCCATTCGAGGCATTATTGAGAGAACTCGCGGCGATGTGACCATGGCTTTGCGGCAAAAAGAGCTGGAGGCAAAGCTGGGTAAATAGTGAATATTTATTCTATAAGATGTTTATCGATTGAGGATGGGTTGAAGAAAAGGGGGATATAAGGAGGTAGTTATGAAAAACTCGCGGGATGCTGTATTGGAAAGGGCGTTTGAGTCTGCCCGCAAATACGAGATGAAGTGTACCGGGTGTGCCCAGACATCCATTGCGGGCATCTTCGATGCCCTGGGCATTGAAAATGATGATGTGTTCCGAAGTGCAAGTGGGCTTGCAGATGGATTGGGCTTAACGGGGGATGGCTCGTGCGGTGCCCTTGTTGGCGGTTCAATGGTGATCAGTTACCTCTTTGGCAGGGAAAAGAAGGACTTCCCTGATATGATGAAACCTATGAGGTCCTATATAATGGCTAAAAGGCTTCATGACAGATTTGTTGAACAATATGGGTCATGCCGGTGCTATGATATCCAGAACCGCCTTATGGGCAGGACTTTTAATCTATATGATCCAGCGGAGCTGGAAAAAGCCATTGAGGCTAAGATGCCTGCGCATTGTTCAAAGGTTGTTGGTACCGCTGCCAGGCTGGCTACAGAGCTAATACTGGGAGAAATGGAGCGCCAAAAAGACGAAAAACAGTAAGGAGGTAATTATGACTCAAGATGCATGGAAGGCAAAAGGAGAGCAATTAGATAGGTATTTAAGGCTGGACACATTTCCTTTAGGTGTGAATTTCCTGAAAAAGGATGATGCATTCCCGGAAAAGACACCGACGCCCTCAAGTATGGGGATAAAGATTGCCCTGTGTCAGGCAACAAATATTGCCCGGAGATGGGGATGGTCTATGGGGGTAACAAAAGATGACATAAATTGTATCCCGGCACTCCTCGGCTTTGGGTGGAGGGAGCCTGAAACCCCGGAGGCAGTAATAGATTTCCTTATGAGTATGGGTTATTTTGAGACAAAAGATGCTGCTATGAAAACTCTTGAGAAAATGACCATAATGGAGCCAAATAAATTTGAAAAACTCTATATATCCCCTCTTTCAAGGATAAAGCTTGCCCCGGATGTGGTGGTCATATATGGCAATCCGGCGCAGATGATGAGACTCGCCCAGGGCTATATCTATAAAAGGGGTGGGGTTGTTACCTCTGAGACAAACCTGGGGTTTACCTGTGCAAACGAGATGATATGGCCATTTAAAGAAGGAAAGGCCTGTTTCATTCATCCTGGCAGGGGTGAGAGGGTGCTTGGGCTTACCCAGGACCACGAGATGGCGTTTAGTCTACCGGCATCTCAAGTGGATGACCTGATAGCAGGACTTGAGGCAACCCATAAAGGAGGCTCACGCTATCCTGTTCAGAGTTATCTATTATTTGAGCCCATGCAGATCCCGCAGTTTGAAGAACTTGAAAAACACTTAAAGCCTTAGGGGCCTTTTTATCGAATTTGTTCCCATGTTGTTAAGAAGAAGCCGAAGTCAAGCAAAAAAGACGAGAAAGGAGATGATGTATCATGCCATTGAAAACCGCTGCAGAGTATATCGAGAGTCTGCGTAAGCTGAAACTGGACCTCTATCTACTTGGTGAAAAGGTGGAGAATTGGGTTGATAATCCTATTATCAGACCATCAATCAACGCTGTGGCAATGACCTACAAGCTTGCTCACGAGCCCAAGAACAAGGAGTTGGCAACCACGGACTCGATGCTTACAGGAAAGAAGGTAAACAGATTTAACTCTCTCTTCAAGAGCACCGGTGATATGGTCAGTAAGGTAAAATTACAGCGGGAGCTGGGACAAAGGACAGGCTGTTGTTTCCAGAGGTGTGTTGGTCTTGACGCCATCAATGCTGTTTTTAGCACCACCTACGAAATTGATCAGGCGCACGGAACCAAGTATCACCACAGGTTTAAAGAGTGGCTGAAGTATGTTCAACAGAATGACCTCTGTGTCCAGGGTGCCATGACCGATGTCAAGGGCAACCGGGTGGTGGCTCCAAGCAAGCAGGCTGACCCGGACATGTTTGTGCATGTGGTAGAGCGAAGGAGTGATGGAATTATCATAAAGGGGGCAAAAGCAAGTCAAACGGGAACCGTGAATTCACATGAAATGCTCATTATGCCAACCCTGAGGATGCGGGACGGCGATGAGGACTATTCATTAACCTGTGCTATACCAACAGACGCTGAAGGCGTACACCTCGTCTATGGAAGACAGTCCTGCGATACGCGCAAGCTTGAGGATGGTGATATCGATGTTGGTAACTACGGCTTCGGTGGGCAGGAGACACTGACTATCCTGGACAACGTCTTTGTCCCGTGGGACAGGGTTTTCATGTGTGGGGAGATCGAATTTGCCATTATTATGGTGGAGAGATTCGCTGCTTATCATAGACAAAGCTACGGCGGTTGTAAGCCGGGCATAGGTGATGTGCTTATCGGAGCGGCGGCCTCAATGGCTGATTACAACGGGACACGCAGAGCCCCTCATATCAGGGAGAAGCTTGGGGAGATGATTCACCTCGCTGAAACAATACATGCCTGCGGATTAGCCTGCGCTTACGAGGGGCGGCAGACTATGTCTGGCAACTACCAGCCCAACATCCTTCTAGCCAACGTATGTAAGCACAATGTGACGAGGTTTCCCTACGAGCTTTGCAGGCTTGCCGAGGACATAGCCGGCGGTATTCTGGTAACGCTGCCCTCCGAAAAAGACTTCAGGCATCCTGTGATAGGCAAATATATCGATAAGTACCTGAAAGGAATACCTGATGTACCTACAGAGCACCGAATACGTATGTTGACGCTCATCCAGTCCATGACTTTTGGCCAAGTAGCTCCCAGTTATCGCACAGAGTCAATGCATGGAGCAGGCTCGCCTCAGGCACAGAAAATTATGATTGAGCGTGAGACGGATATGGACCTCAAGCAGAGCCTTGCTCGCAGTTTGGCTGGCATCGACAAAAGGGAAAACGTGACTGCTTAGTTTCCATATGAACAAACATATCAAAGAGAAATTCAGTTGGCTCTGGGAAAAATATTTTGACGGTGCGGAACTTCCGGTTATTTTCTATTATACCAACGAAGAAGGACATGCCAGGCTGGTCGAGCCCGGCTCAGTACCAGGATGTGTGGTTGAGCTATTATCGGAGGTCAGGAATGGGAGGCCTTTGTGTTTTAATGTAGACTCAATCGGTTGCCCTGGGGGAAAGAGATATCTTGGCTTTGCGGAAGAAATTATGCCCGACTTTGAATACTTCCTCTCCTACGGAATCCCCGGTAAGTTGCCCGGTGAGCGCTATTGCAAATCTCCGGAACTGGTCAAGGAAATAATGAAACGCTCGCCTGCGTTCAAAGCACCCGGACGCTTCATAGTATTTAAAAGATGGGACAAGCTTGAGGAGTCAGACGACCCTGAAGTTGTTATCTTCTTTGCGGAGCCCGATGTTCTCTCGGGGCTCTTTACTCTGGCGCGTTTTGATGAAGCTGAGCAAGATGCAGTATTCACTCCCTTTGGCTCGGGCTGTTCCACAATTGTCCAGTACCCGTATCTTGAAAGAGATTCTGCCCGCCCCAGAGGAGTCATTGGGATGTTCGACCTTTCAGCGCGTCCTTTTGTTCCCAACAATGTACTCACATTCTCAGTACCTATGAACAAGTTTGTAGGAATGATTCACAATATGGAGGAGAGTTTTCTCATCACAGACTCGTGGCTCAGGATACAGAAAAGGATAAAATCTGCCTGAACGAAAGTCTATTTTACCAGGCTAGTTCTGCTGAGATTCTTCTTGCTAGCGAAGAGGCAAAGCTTGGTAAATACTAAGTATTTATTCTTGTTAGGTGTATAGTAGTTTTGACAGCTACCGTAGTAGCTTGATAGGATTTTAGAGGCTGGAGCAGGTTAGGTGAACTGAGGGTTCATGTATATCATTGCTATCCTGCAGCAGTTCAAGGGGAGGTAGTTAAATGCGGCAATTGAAAATTATTGTGGAAAAACATCCTGATGGCTATGTAGCTTATCCCTTGGGACTTAAAGGAATTGTGGTTGGACAAGGAGATACTTATGAAGAGGCACTTTCAGATGTGAAGTCAGCCATTCGCTTTCACATTGACACTTTCGGAGACGAGGTTCTTGATGTAGAGCCCCCGGTTCTTGAGGCGTTCATTGCCGAGGCCGGGGTTGAAGGTTAATGCCGAAATTCCCTGTTGATGCTCCAAAACGGAGGGTGGTCAAGGCGCTGGGAATTCTTGGTTTCCAGGTTATGCGTGAAAAGGAGCATATTTCCATGGTGCGTCGAAATCCTGATGGGAGCATCACTCCTTTGACCATGTCTAATCATCCGAAGATAAAGGCTTCTACGCTGAGAACGATCTGCACTCAAGCAGGTATCCCCAGGAATGACTTTTTAGAAGCGTATAAGAAAACGTAGGTGTGACAACAGCGGATGGCATGGGTTTTACGGCAAAAGGAATTAGAAGCTAAGCGAATAGCGAGTATTTACTCTTTTATACCAAACTTCGGCAAGCGGCGATAAAGCTTCCCAAGCCTGAACAAAATAGCCGTTCGTTACCATAAGGGAATCTCAAAGAGGAATAGCGGCTATCTTACGAAATTAGGGTGCATAGCATGGTAGAGCAGAAATGGGCATACAGGCGACATATGCTTGTCTATTTTTGCTTGATAGATTGTTTTCTTAATGGCTTAAACATAGGTGTGGTGCCTCCTCTGTTGCCTGAGATTGCTGCTGAATTAAGCTTAACACATACCCAGATAGGAATTATCTGGGGCTCATGGTTTCTAGGGATGATGCTATTCTCGCTTGTAGGCGGCGCTATGGCCGATCGCTTTGGAGTGAAAAGAGTAATAGCGAGTGCGCTTATTTTTTCAGCCGTATTCTGTGCTCTGCGCGGCTTTATGCCCGGATTCCAGGGATTGACGGTGGCTATGTTCCTTTTCGGTGCATCTCTGGCTTTCATCGTGCCTAATCTAACAAAGGGGATTGGCCTGTGGTTCGGTAGAACGGAGCTAGGACGGGCTAATGGAATACTTAGCATATCAGTTGGCGTGGGTCTGGTTCTTGGGAATATGACGGGTGCCTCGGTGCTATCCCCGCTTCTTGGTGGCTGGAGACCAACGATGTGGTTGACCGGGGCTATTGCTGTGGTGCTTCTCATCGTGTGGCTTGCAGGGGCTAGAGAGCGACCGGTCGATGAAATAGCGGCTGAAGGTGCGGCACGTCAACCGGGAACCTGGGAGGGCTTGAAGAGGGTCGTCAGGATTAAGGACCTCTGGCTTATATGTTTAATGGAATTCTGCCTGGTCGGTGGCTTTCTTGCTTTCCAGGGTTTTCTCCCGACCATGCTAGTTGAAAAGGGGATGACTGCTGCAAGGGCTGGGCTTCTTCTTGGACTCACCCTGGTGAGTAGCGGTGTCTTTAATGTCGTGGGGCCGTCTCTGTCGGACAGGCTCGGTGTCAGGAAGCCCTTTGTGTGGCCTTTTTTGCTGCTAAGCAGCGTAGGTATATCCCTGGTAGCCTTTTTTATGGGTGTACCCTTGATTGCTGTGCTGATTTTGATTGCTGTGGGTGTAGGAGTCGCTATTCCCCTGTTTAGAACCATAGTGTTGGAAATGGAGGGTATCGGTCCCCTTCATACCGGCTCTGCGATGGGGCTGATTTTCACGCTAAACCGTGTTGGCGCATTTATCCTGCCCGTCGTCATGGGGGTGGTCATAGACTTTAGCCATCTGTTCTGGCCCGGATTCCTGTTGCTCGGAGTATTGAACCTTGTAGCTATGAGGCTGTGTTTAGCAATAAAGGAAACGGGGCTGCGCGCTAAGCGAGTTTCCTGAACCGAAGATAATAGGGTCGATTGCGCTGGGTGCCTTAACGGACTTGTCAGGGGTGTGCGGATAGTGAGCACCTATTCTTAAGCAAACTTCGGCAAGCGGGGATAGGGTGTGGCAAGGCTTAACAGTTGAGCGGGTTGTGCAGCCTCATCGTTGACTTTTCCCATCATACAAGCGTAAAACATCCTGAAGCCTACGTTACACTCGCAGGAAGGCCAGCTTTGATAATATTGATGAAAACTTCCGCCAACTTGGGGTCAAACTGCGTGCCAGAACCACGCCTGAGTTCTTCCAGAGCCTCCTCGCGAGAGAAGGTATGGTGATAAGGACGAGCGGAAGTCATGGCATCAAAGGCATCAGCTAGAGCCAGAATGCGAGCTTCCAGCGGGATACTTTCACCCTTAAGCCCTTCAGGATAACCGTTGCCATCCCACCTCTCATGGTGATATAAAATGCCACCCAGGCAAGGAACGAGACTAGGTACATTACCCACAATATTTGCTCCCAGGCGAGGGTGAAGCTTAATTTGGTACCAGTCCGCATCGCTTAGCGCTCCACTCTTATTAAGTAGCTCATCAGGGATACCGATCTTGCCCACATCGTGGAGCAAAGCAGCGGTGCTTATCCTAGATACTGTCTCGGGTGGTAAGCTAAGCGCTTCAGCCAGAGCTACGGCGTAGGCATTAACCTTCCTGGAATGCCCATAAATATAAGGATTCCTGGTGTCCACCGCTGAGGCTAAAGCGTAGACCACGCCCAGGCCTGTATGTCTAGCATTCGCTCCTGCCTTTCCTACTGGTTCAGAGAAGATTTGGGAGGCACGATAAATACGATTGCCACCCGTTTCTTTGGCATGATAAAGAGCAGTGTCAGCTGCAGTAACAAGTTCATCCAGCAACACACCATCAGTGGGATAGCTAGCCAAACCGATGCTACAGGCTACCCCAGCCTGTTTTGCCTCCATAACAGCGGCAATCCGCTCCCGAGTTCGCTCAGCCACCACGCAAGCATCTTCATCCTTTGTCTCGGGTAGGACAACAATAAATTCGTCTCCACCATAGCGAAAAGACTTATCAGCACTCCTGATAGAGTTCCTGATAATCATCCCTATTTCATTTAGAAGTTTATCACCCGAGGGATGCCCGTATATATCGTTGTAAGCCTTAAAATTATCAAGGTCAAGCATGAATAAAGAGAACATGCCACCGTATCTGGAACACCGTGCAAGGTCATCTTCAAGCTGCTCTTCAAAATAGCGGCGATTGAACAAACCGGTTAGTTCGTCAATACGGCTTCTCTGTTCAGCCTTAAGATATAGCTGAGAATTCTTGACCGGTATAGCGATCTGCGAAGCTAAATGCTCCAGGAGGCGTATTTCTTCCTTGCTGTAAGCATCAGGCTGGTAGCTGCCTATGATTAAGCTACCAATGCCCTTATCTTTGGTAATCAAAGGTAAGTGAACGATGGAGCGAATTCCTTCCTTGATATAATGCTCTGCGGTCCAAAACATCCTCTGTTCCGTCAGGTCAGCTTCATATAAGGTTTTCCTTACCTTGCTTACCCACTCAGTAGTTGTCCCCTCAAGTGGTATTCGTTCTCCTGCCTGTCTCACCGGGGGTACCTCACCGGACAAAGCCACATCGTAAAGTTGGCCTTCCTCAATCAAGGCAATTGCGGCATAGTTAACGCTAATAACTATCTTCAGTTCTTTAACGAAGCTTTCAAATATATCTTGTATATTCATGTTGGAGGTGATGATTGCAGTCAGACGGTTAACGAGAGTTAATTCCTCATCCTGCTCTAGTATACGTTCATGGGAATATTCCTTTTCCAGTCCCGATGCTACACGAGCAGCAACAGACTTCATTAAATCAATATCCTCAACAGTATAAAGCTTGTTATTCTGTTTATTGCCTATGGCTAGAATAGCCACAAGCTCCCCTCTGTTTGTTAAAGGAAGGAACATCTCTACATTTGCCGATTGAATCTGTTTCTTCTCATCCTGCCACATAGATTGAAATTGAGGGAGGGTAGCGAGCTCTCTATCGGTTAATGTCTTGCCTTTCTGCCTGAGCCAGGTTATAATGGGACTATCCGCCCTTAATTTCAGCCCGTGCATAGGATTATCCTCCCTGAGAGGATAGTTAAAGCGAACAGCAAAATCTCCTTTCCCGTCTTGAGGTAGAAACAAACACGCTCTCTGGCAGCCTACAGACTCAGAAAGGAGGGGCATAAGCTTATTGCCAAATTCTTCCAGAGTGGAAACATCGTATATTTTGCGGGTAAAATCAAATAACCGCCGGCGGTAACCATATCTTTTGCCGACGAGGGATTGCTCCATCCTTCTCCCCAGAGAACCAACCAGCCAGTAAAAGAGCACAGCAACTAGAATTGCTATGCTGCTATTAGCTATTATCGCAGATCGGTTGATATCAAAGCCAGTTAGCCTTTGAGCCAGAAAGAATAAACCCACATAAGCCCAAGCCCCAATAACACACACGGTCAGCCATATCAGCCCGCGCCGAAAGACGACCCTGACATCCAGCAAGCGATGCGCTATCACGGCATAGGTTAAGATGACAGCAGTAATAAGATTGCCAAGATGACCTATGGGATACTCCCCCCCGCCAGGAGCAAAAGAAGTCAAATCGAAGATGGCTAAAGTAGCAACGCCAAGAAGCAGGTAAAAAATCTGGTTACGCTCCAGGGGGTTAGCAAGAACTCTAAGCTTTCGAGATAAAAGGTGGATATCCCTGGCAATAACGGTGAAGAGTACAAAAACTATAAGGATAAGCCAGTTACTATACTCAACAGCTATGCCGCCTGTGGTAACATCAATGCCCCGGGGGATATAGCCCAGCGCTGCCAGAACAATACAGCTTACCAGCAGAATGTAAGCAAACGGTATCTTGAGTCTTTGAGAGCTATAGAAGGAGCGTAAAGAATAGTGCCCCTGGACTCCCATCCAGATAGCAAGGCAAAGAACAACTTTAACCAGGAAGAGCTTATCCGGCATGAAGAAATCGCTGCGAAAGAAAATGTCAGTCAGACTCCACAATATGGCAGGAATCAAGAATAGGAAGGCAAACTTTTGCTTTCTATCCCAGGGCCGGTTAGCCAGCAAAATGACCAATATGGGAATATACGCGATAGTAGCAATTAGAGGAATTAAAGCGTGACTATTCATTTAAGAATATTATTGACATAAATTGGAAGGCTGTCAACGAGGACTAAAGTGGTCAGGACTAAAGTAATGAGGACTAAAGTAATAAACAAAAGGGGGGTTAAGCCCCGCCACTACACAGTTGAGTTATAGTATCTTGTATAAGCCCTTACAAGTTTTATGTTCCTCGAAGGGAGATGGGTAGGGTGAGGGTCAACTCCTTCCACCAGGTGAAGGAGGATTATGAGGGTCGGGCTTGTCCCCGCCCCCGCGCGAGTAGCCCCAACTCAACGCTCGGCTACTCGCCCGGCTTCCCTCACCGGCACCGCCTCCACCTCAACCTTCGGTGCCCCTAACAAGGAAAGAACTTCATCTGAAGGATTAATATGGGATGGCTTGAGATGCCCTAAAGCAGCACCCTCAGCCTGCCGCTGAGCTATGTAGCTGGAGAAGGCACCCTGGGGAAGCAAAGTAACCTTTATCGGCTTTAAGCCAAGCACAACCTCTGGATCTCCATAAGCACTATAAATATTATAATGATAGACGCTGTCTAATTTTATAAGCTCGTCATATACTGCTGCGATGACCTTCTCACTGGTAATATAGTTATACTTCGGTTCAATATAGATATGCAATGCCGGTTTATCCTCAATTGCCTCCTTGCGCGCCGTCCAATCTGTGTAGGGAATGCCGGTGTTTTCAACTGCCTGCCAGATTAGTTTCTCTGTTAGATGGCCAAACCCAGTAATATCAATGATCTCATCAGCACGTCTCTCAAATACCATCTGCGGTAGAGCAATGTTCAGCTTCTCATTTCGCAGTGAGGTAATCCTGACCATGTCGCCGATTCTATATCGGGTCATAACGCCGCCGTGAAGACTGGTGAGGACGATCTCATAGTTCTCACCTGTTTTCACCTCATCGAGCAAGATAGTTTTCAGCTGGTAGGAATGGTCTAACTGCCATTTGAGCCACTCCCTTTCCGGAATGAATTCAAGGAAGTTGAGATTGGGAATAAAGGTCATGCCTTCATAATCCCAGGTTTGCATGGCACAAACTCCGCCTTCAGTACTGCCATATACCTCAAGCGGATACCTCCCCCATAGCTCATTCACCCTTTTGCTGAAAATGGCGCTGTCGCTGCCTCCACCTATAATTGCCTTAAGAGACCAGAGGTCTTTGGGAAGCATAGGACGATGAGCTCGTCTGCTTTTGATTAACGCTTTCATCACACGGAGTAGCCCCCTGGGGTGAGCCAGCAAGGGACGAAGATTTATTCCTCCCGATTGCTGTTTGATTTGTTCTCCTACAGCAACCAGGACAGAGGGTAAACCACCAAAGCCATCGAGCCCCCGATACAAGGCTTCCTCAAAACCAGCCTTTATCCTACCCTGGAAGGATAAGCCCTCTGCGTTAGAAGGCAGCAAGTCATAGCCAATCGCCTGCTGTGCCAGGTAAGAAGCGATACCGGTCCCATACTCTGGAGGCCCCATAGTATATAATATCTTGAGGTGCTCCCTACCCTGGGAGACATCACCTGGACCATCGCAGGCGGCAAGGACCATCATCGCACAACATACCTTCTCATATTCAAGTGCGAAGTCCTCCGACATGGGTACCCATTTAACATCATATTCCCCCGTTTTCCCAGAGGTTCGCACCCAGTAAGCTGGCTTTGCCGGCAGTACATCCTCCCTCCTCTCTGCAAGCTCAGGGAGGTAATCAGCATAGGTAGTGAGCGGCACCTGTTCACGAAATTCCTCCACAGTGCCTGGCATAGTTCCGTGCATCAGCTTCCGACCCAGCCTACAGCTCTTCAATAGCTCGAGCTGCTCCAGCAGCAGCCGCTTCTGTATGGTCATAAATTGCTCCAGACTGAGGTCAATAAAGCCACAGCACATCTGCCATAGCTCTTCCTGCCTCCCCTGCCGCAGTAAATCAATTGGTCTCGTCATAATACACCTCCCCTATTTCTCCGTGTCATACTGTCTTCCCAGCGCCACTCTCACCTACCCGGGGCATATCAGCTATTATTTCAACATTAGACCGCCAATGATTCATCGACACCACGCTCTCTAGTACCATAGTACTATGACTATCTTACCATAGGGATGGCTGAAAATGTCAATTGAGCGTACTTGTTTATATGATTAGTGATATCTCTGAAAAAGCCGACCGTGTCAAGTTTCTCGAGCAGGTCACTTCCTATATATCTCTCCGCGTCGATAAGGCGCAATATTATGTTCAGGCTGGGCGCTTTGTGCAATCTCATTGGTGACTTTCCCTGAGTATTATAGAGGAGGCCCGTCATTGTGACGGCATCAAGACTACCTGTGATGGGTGGAAGTATGTTTTAATGTATAGAAGTATCAACTTTGAAGGAGCGATTGGATGGATGAGATAGAGTTAAAGGTTACCAAGCGGGACATTCTGGGTAAGAAAGTCAGGTTTTTGCGTCGGCAGGGGATTACACCGGTGCATCTTTTTGGTCATGGTATCGAATCACAGGCATTACAATGTGATACCGCCAGGCTTCAGCAGGTGTTAGCTGAGGCAGGCAAGACGAAGCTAATCAATTTCAAGATCGATGGTGAAAAGAAGGCGAGGTCCGTTATAGTTCGTGAAGTTGAGATAGAGCTGCCAAGACGTGGATTGGTGCATGTAGATTTTTATCAGGTAAGGAAGGCGGAGGAAATGAAGGTAGAAGTTCCTGTTGTTTTAGTTGGGGAAGCGCCAGCCTTGAAGTCAAGGGAGAATACGCTGCTGCAAGAGCTCGACACCTTGAGCGTTGAGTGCCTCCCGGCCAATATTCCTGCGAGTGTAGAACTAGACATCAGTTCCCTCACCGAGTCAGACCAGGTGCTGCGGGTGAAGGATATTGAGATGGAGAAGGGGGTTACTGTCCTTAACGACCTGGAAGTGGTAGTGGCGAAGATTAGCGCGCGACGTGTAGAGGAGGTAGTAGAAGAAGCGGTTGAAGCTCCCGAAGAAGCCCCGCCACCTGAAAAGGAGCCAAAAGAGGAATAATGATAAAAACGAAGCTCTGTGAGTTATTGGGGATTAAATATCCCATAATACAAGCAGGCATGGGGCCATTTCAAACGCAGAAGCTGGCTGAAGCAGTGGCAAATGCCGGGGCACTTGGGATTATCAGCACCAGTGGCATCATTTTCGGCAGTTTGGGAATAGATTTGGGGCCCCTGACGGCAGGAAAAGGTGGCTCATACGATACGGTAACAAAATACATCCGCGAGGCAGGTAAAGGCACAAGAAAAAATGGAGCGACCTTTGGAATAAACGTTATGGTGTCGGCTGAGCTTATCGCACCAGCAATGGAGTTTGTCCGAGCGGCAGTCAATGCGCGGGACGAGGATCCTGCTATAAGGGAGAGACTTAAGGTGATAATCACTTCAGCGGGAGACCCTTTACCCTGGACCGATGTGATAAAGTCAAGCGGGCTCAAATGGTTTCACGTCGTTCCTTCAGTTCGTCACGCGAAAAGGGCTGAAAAAGCTGGGGTAGATGCGGTAATCGCTTCAGGGCATGAGGGGGGAGGTCACATAGCCTGGGAGCCAGTTCATACTATGGCTATTCTTCCTTCAGTGGTCAACGCTGTGAATGTTCCTGTGATTGGCGCCGGTGGATTTTGTGATGGAGCAACGCTCGCCGCAGCTCTTGCTTTAGGAGCCGTAGGCATTCAGATGGGCACCAGATTCATCGGTACAAAAGAGGCCGATACCTGTTTTGGGGACACATGGAAGAATCGGCTTGTAAAAACCGATGAGAAAAGTACAATAGTAGCGAGAGGTTTTGTTGGTCCTTTAAGGTATCTGAGGAACGAGGCATCTGTTCAACTTGCCAGGCTCACGGTTGAGAAAGTCCCCGATTTGTTTGTGGGGCAACCTGATAAAACCCTGGACCAGGCTCTTCTTGGCGCGGAACTGGAAGGGCATAAGGCTCTGGCAGGAGAGAATGATGAGAAGGCACTTTTCTACGGAGGAGAAGTGGCAGGAAGAATAGAGGATATTCCAAGTGTGAAGGAACTTATAGAAAGAATAGTGGAGGAGGCGGAGGAGATAATAAAAGAGTTACCGGGGAAGGTTATCGTTTAACGGGTTAATGGTTGGGTAAAGCCCTGAACCAGGCCTCGTGTTGGGAAGTCCATTTGTTTCACTCGGCGCTAAGAAGGGACAAAGTGCTAAGGAATAAAGATAATCGTCTAGCCAAACGAATGAGATGGGCAGCGCGAGCAATCGGGACAGTTGCTGCGGTGTTCTTTGTAGGCATGTTGATCGCTTCAGCTGTATCTGAGGGTATGGGACCAATGCCGATAGAAAGCGGCACACTGGTCTTACTTGGCGCAGTTGCGCTGGCCGGCTGCATTGCATCGTGGTGGCGAGATATGACTGCTGGTATACTCCTGGTTTTAACTTCTATCGGCCTGGGTCTGCACATCGGGTATTTTGCTGGTCACAATCATGTCCTGGCCTGGTCAATAATCGGCTTGCCTTATCTGGTCGCTGGCTCCCTGGTTCTCAGCTCTTGGCGGCTTTCAAGGCAGAACCGATGACACCATCCTTTAATCTCTTCGAGCAGTTGTGCCTGCATTACTCTCTCATAGGAGCGCTTTGTGACCTCCGTCGGCAATACCGTGATGAGTGGCACAGTACGAACGACTACATTCTATCAATTACCCACCAGGTGATATAATGATAACAAGGTCTACCAAGGCACAAAGGTAGATTTTAAGCAGATGGGAGGTATGAGAGAAAATGAGGAAAGCAGATGTGGTTATCATCGGAGGTAGTGCTGCGGGTGCTACAGCAGCAATCAGTTGCAGTCGGCGAAATCCTGGGAAAGAAATCATTCTTATACGCAAAGAAAAAGAGGTATTAGTTCCTTGCGGTATACCCTATATTTTCGGCACCCTTGGTGGTCCGGAAAAGAATTTGATGCCGGATACAGCATTAGTCAACCATGGCGTTAACCTTGTTATTAGTACTGCTACGGAAATCAATAAAGAAAAGAAGATTGTTTATACAGATAGCGGAGAACAAATAAGCTACGATAAGCTTATTATAGCTACAGGCTCCTTACCTATGGTTTTACATATTCCCGGTATTGATAAAGAGAATGTCTTTGTTGTGAATAAGGAGATTGGTTACCTGCAAAAGATGCTGGATGCAGTTAACCGAAGTAAGGACATCGTTATTATTGGCGGAGGCTTCGTTGGCGCAGAATTTGCTGATGAGTGCAAGAAAAACCGTGACAATAATGTGACTATTATCGAGACACGCCCTCATTGTCTGCAATTGGCTTTTGATGACGAGTTTTGTCTTGAAGCTGAAGCTTCACTTACTAAACGGGGAGTGAATATTATTGCTGATGAAAAACTAGAGACTATACTTGGTGACAATAAAGTCAGCAGAGTTCGTTTATCAAGTGGTCGGGAGTTGAAGGCAGACGTTGTTATCGTAAGCATAGGTGTTCTACCAAGTGTGGAACTGGCTGAGAAAGCAGGGCTTCAAATAAGTGCTTCAACAAAAGGAATCGTTGTTGACCGGTATCAGAGAGTTAGAGATGATAATGATATTTTTGCCTGTGGTGACTGCGCAATGAAGGTTTCTTATTTCAGTGGGGAACCGGTTAGAACTTGGCTAGCTTCTATTGCTACAGGTGAAGCACGTGTCGCCGCAGCTAACCTATTCGAGGTCTGCTACCATGGTCTAGGTACAGTAGGTGTTTTCTCTACACAAATCGGTGACTTAGCTATTGGAGCCGCTGGTCTAACTCAAAGACAGGCTAAAGAGGAAGGTTATGACATTGTAGTAGGTGAAGCTAGGGCACCAAGCAGGCACCCGGGTGGTATGCCAGGAGCAGTGCCAACATCGGTAAAACTTATGTTTTCGAAGAATGATGGTGTTCTAGTTGGCGGTGAGGCTTCAGGAGGAACTTGTGTTGGTGAAATCATTAACGTTATTAGTTCCTGCCTTCAGCACAGCATGACAGCTTATGAGGTCTCTTTGTTCCAAATGGGTACTCATCCTGCCTTATGTGCTTCACCAATAGCCTATCAAATGGTAAATGCTGCAGAAGAGGCAGTTGCGAAGCTAAGCTAAAGATATTTAGTCCCTTCCAATAATCCCGGACGAGCGGAGTCTGTTTACTTTTTCCGCCACTCTTTGAACATATCGAGGAGCTTCTTGCTGTAAGGGAACTCCGCCTGATAAAGGACATCACAGGGAAGGTTTTCACATCTAAGGCAATAATCCACCTTGCTGTTTATGGCACACTCAAGCACCGGGCAGGATAGCCCCACCTTCTTCAGCCACTCGACCATTGCCGGAGCCCTGGCATCGGTCCCGGCAACGCAGCCCGGGCAGATTCCCCTTTCCCGCATGCTGCAGACCTCGCACGCCATACCACATGCTCCTGGCATTGTCTTTTACCTCCTTCTTAACGTATCTAAAATCCACCTATCTGAGCTGCTCATCAGGCAGAGGTGGAGTTGTCATAGTTATCGTTATTGTAGCACTTGCGGAACAGGGATTGTCCGTTTCACCTGCGGTGTCATCGCTATTTGAATTGTTCATACCATTCTTCATACAACTGCTCCCACTTTGATTCCGAGTATGCTCCACCAAGCTGTTGCATCATCCAGGGCGCCAGTATATCGTCATAGTAAGTATATCCCCAATCTGGTGTTGTATTGAGTTTATAAACTTCATAAGAAATATCAGCTTCTTCGGTTGCATTAGAGTTAATAAAACGAATAGTGTATTTCGAATCCACGCTGGTGCTATTTCGCAATCCTTCTGCAAATAATCTTATGGCAACACTATACATGGTATCTTCACCCGTCTCAGTTTCTTTCGGCACTGGTTGCCCATAAAGTATTCTACCAGTAATGGGGTTGAAGTGTGGGTTTACTAAAGATTCCAAAGTAGGCTTATCCTGACTATATTCAGAGTATCTCTGAACTACTTCAAAACGAACCGCGCCAGGTTCTCCGAGATAAAAAAATAGTCTTATATTCCTGGATTCCACGACAATATCAAGCCACTGACGATTCTGTACAAGCAAGCTGTCAGTTTCTAACTCGCTATCTGGACTGCCAGATTTTCCAAGATGGACTTCACCAGCCATATTGGGTGGATAGCCTTGTGGTGACGGAGGGGAATGCCATATGGATAGCACGTCTTCTGGTGCTGCTGGTGCTGATGTTGGTTGTGTGGCGCCACAACCTGCTGCTATAACTGTCAAAGCCAATATAATAGAAACAAGCACTCGTGACATCTCACTCCTCCTTTTCCATCTTTTTGGTTTTGCCTCATAAGTGGCTTTTGCCCTAAAAGTGGGTGAGTTGCCTTAAAAGTCGGCTATATGTTTGAAGAATATGGCAAAGACTTTATGTAATCTTCCATATATTGCCAATCTGGGTAGCCCTCTTGGTCAACGGGTAATTTTATCTTCGAGTTTTTCATTCTGCTTTCTATCGACCACTTCAGACCGTAATTGTATCTGTATTTCTCAAGGCGAATCAAAGTAATAAGGAAAAGGGCTATATATGGATTAAAAGGTCTATTTTTTAATTCCAGTACAGCAATTTTTTCGCTCGCAAAAAAGGGGCTTTCTTGGTAGAAAGCCTCACCTATAGTACCATCATAACTTAAAGTTATCTTATTCCCATCGTTATTTTGCTTAGCGCACCAATAACTTATTCCGTTGTTGCTTGAACTTGCACTAATATAGGGATAGATACCTTTAAGTAAATGTATCTTATACCCTGACTCACCTCTTTTAATAGTGAATATTTCATCGTATGTGAACCATTTCCAATCTTGGACTCTTAGTTCATAGTGTGTATTCTTAGTCTTTGGTGCTTCTGATAAATTTATATGGGATTGTATCTCATTTAACCAAGCAGGAACACTGCTCCTATCAGGCATCAACAAGGAATCAAGTGTCTTATTGGCTTCCCGCCCATGAGAAGTGTACTTGAATCGGTTTAGTTCAATGCACTTGCAGTAGAAGATTTTTTCATTAAAGGGCATCATTTCTTTTGGGAATAAAACCTTGATATTCTGGGCTGTATAGAATGGCTCCGGTTGGACGAACGAACTAAGTAAGTATGTTCCCCCTAAGGTGACTGTTATGGTACCCGCCGGAAATGGTTCTACATCTAGCTTCTTCACCTTTGCTACGATACCTAGATTGTTTCTAGACCTTGACACAAAATTGATTCCGCTCAAAGGTTCGGGGACCATTTTGTTAAGGTCTAGTTTATTGCCATATTCAATATGAAAAATGCTTTTCAATGGTACTAACTTCATTGTTTGCCCTTTGAAACACTAAACGCAACGTATTTCTTTATTTCCCTAGCAAAGCTTTCCTGTGTCAATTGTCCGTAATCTGTCTCCATAAACGCTTCAGCGCACCATTCCTCATCCGCTTTTACTTCTGCCATGACACTCATCCCTGATACTACCTCACGATTGGTGAAAGAAGTGAGCCAAGCCTTCCTAATGGAATCCCAGCTACCCTTTTTATCGATTCTGCCCTTTTTCCTGACTTTAACAAAACCATCATTTTTCCAGTAGCCGAACCATGTTTTCTTACCTATCGGATGAGGATTGTGAGCTGTTATAAGGAGTGTGCAAGTTACTACGCCAATATTAGAATTGTGAAATAACTCATTGGGCATTGACATTACAGCTTCAAGAGTGTGCTTTTTCAGCAAAGTCTTCTTAAGTTCCAAAGATTTGCCGGACTGTGCGATAGCACAACTCATTGGAATGATTGCGATACACTTGCTGTTCTGCGATAATATCTCCAAGTTATTGAGTACGAACTCAAGCTCTTCGGTATCGCTTTTTTCTGTTTTGTATGGTGGATTAAGCATTCCCACATTAGGTTTATATTGATTTTTTACTTCATGTTTAAGAGCGAAGCAATCACCTTGATAAATATTACTTTTACCATCGTCATGTATTATCATGTTTGAAATAGCCAAGGTAAAGATATCGTCTTGAAATTCGATGCCAACAATCTGACGTTTCCTTATGTCTATTATTTTTTGCTGATTACCTTTGGCATCTTCAATCATCTTCTTCATGGAACTAATAAGGAATCCGCCGGTTCCACAGCAATTATCAACAACAACACTATCCTTATTCACTTCCGCTAGCTCAACAAATAGTTGTGTTATATGGGGAGGGGTTAACACAATGCCCAGACCCTTGTCATTGTTTGCGTATCTTAGAAATTCTATATAGAACTGACCTATTGCATCAAAGTACTCATGTGTTCTCAAAAATGAATTGATATTGTCGTCAATCTCAGTTATCAGATTCTCCAAAAACTCCTTGTTCCTAGATAACATTGTATGTGTAGTAATGAATCGAAAAGCCTGTTTTAGATTAACTATCTTCACTTCGGGTAAACTAGCATTAGAAAGCTCATTAGCTATTGTCTCCACTATATTGTGTGACAACTGCTGCGCATTCTTGTGGTTTCTGTAACTACTTCTGAATGCTGTATTTTTAAGTGATATTAGTATACCGCTTATTAAGAGGCTTCTTTGGCTCTCCTTGATTTTACTGGCATGTAAAGTCTCATTTAACTCACGAGAGTAATTTAGTAAATTTTGGTAATCTTGGTTAAATTTCTTGGGGTTTTGGGAATATGCAGTATAATAGTCTGCGAATGGTAGAATTTGATTCCCAAGAAATGGTACTTTTTCATTTGTCCCCTTGAGTAACAAATAGTGTGAAACCTTCATGTCGCTAATTTCTTCACCACTAACTCCAATAGCAAGCACATCATATTCTTTAGCTAGATATGTGCCGTATAACAGCGCACCGTCCACGGCGTACTCAGCATAGTGGTCAAGTTCTTTACTTGCGTGTTTTAAGGTATCAGCTTTACACTCAATGACTATCAAGAAATTGCTTAACTGATTTGACCTCACGATAAATTCCGGATATCCCGCACCACTACCTTTTTTCGATGCATTCTTTAGCAGCTTATCAATTTGGGGATTATCACTTTTCTTTTCTTCAACTGTTATCTCTGAGGTGTCGTAATAACCGTTCTCCCTCAAATATTCTCTAACCAAGTTTTCAGTTTTCGCTTCATTCCCCATTGTAAACTTCCTTGAGAGGCTGAACTGTTACCCTGCTTCCCGCTTGCTTGTGTATCGCCTCTTTTTGGGTATTCGTTTCTGCTTGATAAGCCTATCCATCATGGCAAAGGTAGCTTTGGAATTGGCAGGTTGCCTATCTCCTGCTTTCCACTTCTCTACGGTATTGTGAGCAACGCCGAGTTCATCAGCCAAAGAAGCGAGTGTCCAGCCCTTTTCTTCAAATTGGGCTATTCTTGCTTGGATATCGTTCATTTGCCGATAAAATACCATACAACGTATGTTTTTGTCAATAGGCAAATTCGTGCAAAAAGGTATTGACAATACCATATATCTGTGTCCTCATTCAGTCAATCTGTGAACTGGGACTTGAGCCAACCTTTGCAGACTGTGGGTGGGCTACTCATCCGGCAAAGGTGGAGTTGGCGTGGTAATCGTAAGTGTTGCAGAATGGGTTTGATTCACACTACTAGCTATTATGCTTCGCTAGTGAACATTAAATCCTGGTAACATCTGCATCCTTGCTATGACTGAACTTACAATACCTTTAAAGGTCTCTGGCATATCGTCTAACGAACTATATTTGCTAAGAAATTCTATCATTTCACCTTGCCTTAGTTTCTTTCCTATTTCAAGTGCATCCTCAAGTCTCCCAGGTAGCTCGAAAAAGTTCTCATCTCCAACAAATTCCTTGATTTCCTCACTCTGCTTTTCTGTAGGCTTGCCTGGGTCTCTATCACATAGGGCGCAACTCGAGATCCTCAGGCTAGTAAGTATTCTTGCCATAAACGGCATCCCGGGCTTCCCGCCACAAGGAACTATTGAGATTCCCTCTTTGTCAGTATTTATATCGCTCAACTCAAAAGCCTTGGCAGCAGCAATCTTATCTTCCGGTCCTTCAACTAGTAGAACTGCTCTTGCGAAGAACACCTCATTTGCCGTAACATCAAACCTTGTAGTGAGTCTTAACCTCTGTGTTTGGGTTATACCTGCTCTTGAACCTTCAAATACCTTTGTCATCTCCCCTTCTTTGTGGACAAGGTAAATGCTTTGGTAATCCGCAATGTCGAGAAAAGCAGGACTATGGGTAGTATAAATTACCTGAACACCATTTTCTGACAGTGCCTTCAATGTTGAATAAAAGCGCCGACAAGCATGGGGATGGAGGTAAAGTTCAGGTTCATCAATAAGCATGATTGCTGATTCTCTTACAATCTGGCTATATACCTCAGCTAATGCAATGACAAGAGCACTTTGCGTACCCAACCCCATTTCTTCAGGATCGAATTCAGGGCCTACATCGATATTCTTCAGATAGGGTCGTAAGGTTTTGTAATGCTCTAATGGGTCTGTGAGCCCAAATTCCAGAGATAAGTCAGGTAAGTTCGTTTGTTCCCTGATTTTCTCTCGGAGAATTTTTTCTACCTCATCCAATTCTGAAATATGTAATATCGCTATAGCTTCACCAATCTTCGTTTCGAAATTTCCAACTCTTAGTCCATTCTCCCCGAATTTTCTGTTCAGCTCTTTCTGAATCCTCCCCCAGAGTGTCCATCCTGTGGGGCGAAGGTGTGGTTCGACTCTTCTATCTATGCCGATGTGAAGTAAAGGAATTTGTTCCCTCATGTTGGTGGATACGCGTAGAGGATATCCTGATGAATAATAAAGCCTGTCTCCCTGCCCGTCGACAGGGAAATAGTCTAAGTTATTAGAGCTAACATTCAACATAAACCCATAGATACGGGGGTTCGCATAATCATCATTGATTGGGCTGTCGAAAGTGGTTTTGATTTCTATGGTTTGCCCAGGATCATGATTGCGGAAGTCTCTTTCAGAAAAGGCACGAATTGTGGGCCAAGTCTCCCCAAGGATTAAATCGAGGGCATCTAGTATATTCGATTTACCAGCATTATTAGGTCCGATGAAAGCAGAAAGAGACTGAAGTTCAATATCCAATTCTTCAATAGAACGAAAGTTTTTGATATGTAATTTCCCTACACGCACTTAACGCTCCTTCATTGTTTAATGCCTCTTACCTCAATTATACCACCACCAACAGCCAAACCTTAGCAATTTCGTGTGGGAAATTCGTTCCACCACTTGCCAGTGATGCTTCACAGACCCAATAACATTGGGTTTGCGTCAATGTTAACCAGCCCTGTCCTCCAGTGGGGGTGGTTCTGAACGCAATGTATGGCAGGTGGGTATTACCTGTCGGTCTCTTGTCTTAAATTCTGCTTATCAAACAGGGGTTATAGTCCTATTAATGGTAGTGCTTCTTCCACCGACAGTAAAGGTTCCACCGTAAATTTGTATCCTTCGATACTGAAGTATGGAACGTGGCGTTTTGACTGTTCCTGAGTAAACAATATGATGGATTGTTCAACGTGCCCTATATGTAAATCGAGGCGGCGTCTCCGATAGGGCGAACCAAAATGCTATCTGGCGTCGCTGGCGGCACAACTGGTTTTGGTCTTCGGAACCGGGGCGTAGGTTCGAATCCCTCCAGGCGCGCCAGTTAGCCCATTTTACGCAGCTCTTTATACAGTATCTTGCCCACAGGATTCTTAGGAAAAGCATCAAGGAACTGAACATACTTCGGTGTTTTAAAGCTACTGAGTCTTCCTCCGCAAAAATCGATTATCTCCTGCTCAGTGGCTTTTTCCCCCGGCTTCAACACGATAAAAGCCTTGAGTTCCTCGCCAAATATCTGGTCAGGAACGCCAACAACGGCTGCCTCGGAAACCTTGGGATGTTGATAGACAACTTCTTCAATCTCGCGCGGGAAGATATTTTCCCCTGCCTTTATTATCATATTCTTCTTCCGCTCCACGATGAAGAAATATCCTTCTTCATCCACATATCCCACATCACCGGTGTGAAGCCAGCCACCACGCAATACTTCTTTAGTCTCCTCCGGCTTATTCCAGTATCCTGACATCACCACAGGTCCTTTCAACACTATTTCCCCAATCTCGCCAACTTTGACTTCGTTGTCATTTTCGTCCATCACCTTCATCTCGCAATTCATTGGCTTACCTATGGAACCCGGCTTATATGGTTCATCAAGCGGGCAACAGGAATTATTGGCCCCTGCCTCGGTTAATCCCCAACCCTGGTATACCTTGCCGGGGTATTTAGATTCGAATTCCTTTCTGGTCTTCTCATCCAATGGGGCAGAGCCAGAAATCCAGTACTTCATCGAGGAGAGGTCGTATTTCTCAGGCTCAGGATACATATTCTGGTAAACGAACATGGTTGGCACCTGAGTTGTGAGAGTTACTTTGTATTTCTGTATTGCATCAAAAATGTCTTCTGTGTTGAACCATCTGACTAACACCCCCCTCAGGCCATAAAGGGAGGCAGCGTTCCCCGATGCCATGCCATAAGAGTGAGAAAGGGGAAGAGAGCTCAATGCCACACTGTCAGGCACAATGGACCCCTTATGGAATTCATATTGCCCCTTAGCATTAGCGTACAAAGCCTGGTGGGAAAGCATGACCCCTTTAGGCCTTCCCGTAGTTCCCGCAGTATAAAGCAGTGCCGCTAATTCCTCGTTAGCGGTATCTTCCATCTCCAATTCATCCGAGCTTTTATCCACTATGTCCCGAAATAACAGTGTGTCCGGGACTTCGTCAAGCGAGATTACATGCTTTATACTCGGCGCTGACGCCTTGCCATGGGAGACCTTTTCCATGAATTCCGAGCTGCTTATTACCACAACCGGAGTGGAATCCTGGTAGATGTATGCCGTTTCCTCAGCCGAGATAAGAAAGCTAAGTGGGGTAACCACAGCGCCAATTTTGAATATTCCCGTGAAGCTTACCATAACTTCTAGGCAGTTGGGGAGATGGATGACAACCCTGTCACCTCTCTTCACACCAAGGCTTTTAAGGGCATTACCAACTCTGTTTGACCAGCGGTTAAATTCAAGGTTGGTATATTCTTTACCCTCGAATATCGATGAAGTATATTCCCCAAACCTCTCGAGATTTTCTTTCCCTAATTGCGCCACATTCATTGCTATCTTTCCTCCTTCCCAAATCTTGATGAAAATACTTTATCTTAAAAATGCTCCAAAAAACAATACGAAACAAGTCCCGACCACCTTGTCAAGATGAAGTCAGCGCGACAGAGCACCAGTTTTCGGAAGAGGGGAGCGTGGGTTCGAATCCAATACCTGCTCCCGCCGATCGGCCTCTTGTGTTAAATTCTGCTTATCAAGTAGGGGTTATAGTCCTATTAATGGTAGTGCTTCTTCCGCCGTCATTAAAGGCTCTAGTGTATATTTCCATCCCTCGATATTGAAGAATGCAACCAAGCGTTTGTTCACTTCCTTAATCCCTTCCTCTACCTGCCCCTTCTCTATCTCATAAAGGGAATACGATTTTATGCCATCGCCGCCAGCAGCGATATAGGGGCCGAGTCTCTTTACATAGGGTGGCAGGGCTTTTGCAAGAACTCCCATGGCTACCTTCCCAACCGCGGCTACACTCTTAGTCGGATATGTCTGTGTTACCATCAAGAACATTTTCATCACCTCCTTTTTTATTTAACCGGTAAAATGATACTCTACCATCCTTCCTTAGGCAATATACGTGATTGGCAACAGGCAGCTGAGGGGAAATGCCCATGTCTCCCTATGGGCAATGAAGCATACCCCCTGTCCCCCGAGCCCTTCGCCTCTTGCCATTCTGACCTTGCTTCTGAGTGTAACGAAGAGGAAGGGGAAGAATCTCGTAGTGCTCAGGGTAAACTCCGCGAAGGGCCAGGCACGGCAATCCCAGAAAAACCAAATTCTAAATCCGAAATCCGAAATACTAAACAATGTAAAAGAGCGGTCAGCAGTCAGCAGTCAGCAGTTGGCAGTCAGTATGAAGCTGATGGCTGATAGCTGATAGCTGCTAACTTCGAGATTGCTTCGGCACGTTGTGCCTCGCAATGACAAAGGGGGGGTGTGCCTCGCAATAAGGTAAGGGGGATGTCATTGCGCGCCTCTTTTTTGTCGTTTCCGAGCCTTTTTCTTATTGTCATTGCGAGCGAAGCGCGGCAATCTCGGTGGGGTGTGGGATTGCTTCGTCGCCCGTCGCCTGACGGACTTCCTCGCAATGACATAAGGGGACGTCAGTGCAAGTTGCTTCGCCTCCGCATTTTGTAGTTGCCTGATTCATCAGGCACAATTGCCCAATAAATTGGGCAACTACATTTTTAACCTGGGGATTGCGGAGCTTGTTCCGAGTAAAACGAGGAATCCCGAGCCCAAGCGAGGGATGACGAAGCAATCTCAAATAAAGGGAAGGGGGGCTCGAAAGCCCCCCTTCTATCTTCACCATCACCTTATTCCTCTCCCTTCAAGGGAGAGGTTAAGTGA
>Ga0315538_1000280_pt1 | contig 33103 bp, 25 predicted proteins | sample SalMarSW160230MG_2_FD_203834 | JGI IMG/M metagenome (GOLD analysis project Ga0315538, IMG submission 203834) | Salt marsh sediment microbial communities from the Plum Island Ecosystem LTER, Massachusetts, United States - Salt Marsh Sediment SW1601-230 ...
GTTATGCCGGTCTATGTATCAAAGATAGCAGGTATTAGTTTATGGGAGTATATAAGGCCTATGTTGCCTTTTGCTGTTATTGCATTCTTTATGACTCTGGCAGCCTACTATATGGGTATTGTGACGCAGGATACGACCGGTTTCGGCTACTTGATATACATTGCTATGATTTTTGGCTCTCTTTATATTGCAGGATGGTACTTGTTACGAAGAAATAATCTAACGTCTATATTATCCGTTATTACGGGAAATAAAATTGGTTAGAGATATTATTCCAATGATGAGTCGGACCATATATCATTTTCTGCAGATACGATGTTAAGATTTTCTACCAGTAATTACATATTGTACACTTCGAGGTTTCCAATCTATGTTTAATAGATTTACAGGAGCTTGCCATAGGATAAAGAGATTTTCATTCGAAGTAGAAAGTACAAATCCTCCACGAATTATCTACGTTGGTGGATGGATGGGACATGCCAATCTTGGAGACGAGGCTTTATTTGAAGCATACAAGAGGCTATTCCATAAGTATAATTTTATTCGTTATCCCCAATCCTCACGTTTACTTATGATGATATGCAAGTTATTACGACCTGCACATGTATCTATGTTAGCTGGTGGCACACTGATTAACCGCGGAGAGTATTTTGAGATTATGCAGCATTGTAGTAAAATCTGCTCGAGTTCCTTTGTTTTTGGAACAGGAGTTGCTGATCCATATTTTTGGAACAGACAGCGGGACTGGTATGATACTTTGAGGGAATGGAAACCGATTTTAGATCGGTGCAGCTATGTTGGTGTTCGTGGACCACGCTCTTTAGAAATCTTGAAGGATATCGGAGTGAATGCAGAGGTTATTGGGGATCCTGTCATTGCACTTTGTGGTGATGAACCAGTTCAAGAAGAGAAGGTTTTTCCAAAGTCGGTTGGTTTCAACATAGGACAATCACGGGGCAGATTATGGGGTGATGAGGACTCGATTCAACGAGAATTTACCAGATTGGGTAAATTAGCCAAGAACGCTGGGTGGAAAGTGAGATGGTTCATTGTTTGGAAGGAAGACCGAGAAATAACTTTGCGAACAGCACGTGACAGCGGGACGGAAGCTGAAGTTTTTGAATTGTATAGTAACCCGGATGTTTATCTTGACTTAGTACGCCCTTTGAGTGTTTTTGTGGGGATGAAGCTCCATTCTGCTATTTTGGCCACATGTGCTTTTGTTCCATCAATCATGTTAGAATATCAGCCTAAATGCCGGGATTATATGAGGTCTATTGAGCAAGAAAAATACTCTGTAAGAACGGATTGTTTTAAGGCTGAATATGTATGGGATCTTATTTGTTTTTTGCATGAGGAGAGGTTTCGTTTGTCTCGTATACTGAGAGAAAAGATTATGTTTCTACGAGACAAGCAGATAAAAAAAGCTGCTGAATTAATGCTTATGTTTGCAAATAGTAAATAAACATATTTAGATAACAAAGGCGTTAATAAAAAATGGTAACAGTCAGTGTGATAATCCCTACATATAATCGTGCTAAGTTTGTGACTAAGGCGATAGATAGTGTTCTGGCCCAGACGTACAAGGACTATGAGATCATCGTTGTCGATGATGGTTCTACAGATAACACAAAGGAAGTACTTCAGCCGTATATGGATCGTATCCACTATATATATCAGGAAAACGCTGGCGTTAGTGCTGCCAGGAATCGTGGAATTATGGAGGCAAAGGGACAATGGATAGCTTTTCTCGATTCAGATGACCGATGGTTACCGGAAAAGCTCTATATTCAGATCTCTGCTATAAAAAAGAATTCGACTCTTTGTCTACATACGACGGACGCAATTTTGCCGAAGGAATATGGAGAACAGGTCAGTCAATTTCAATATACGGGTTTAGTCGAATTCTTAAAGGGGGAATCTTGTGTTATTGGAAGACCTTTGACTTATCAGGTAAAATATAGCCTTGCACGAATCCCTTGTGTATTGGCGAACCGAAAGGCGCTGTTTGACGCAGGATTGTTTGATACACGGTTAACAATTTTTGAAGATCATGATCTGATGTGCCATTTGGCGCTTGAAGGTAGGTGGGCGGTGAGCACACGTGTGTTAGTACACTTTGAAAGGCCAGCCGTGTCTTCGTGTAATCTATCAACACAGCGAATTTCCAACCCTATCGGCAGCTATGAATTTCTGGTATATTTATATGAAAAGCTGATCCGGAATAGTAAACTCAATCTGGTTGAGAAGTCGTTGGTTGAGGAAGAGTTATCTGCTTGTAAGGCAGCATTAGGAATGGAGTTGTTAAAAGCGGGCGATAAGTTAAGATCACGCGATTTATTCCGGCAAGCACTCGGGGGTAGAGGTTCCGCAAAATCGCTGCTTAGATATCTTCTTTCATTTCTCCCCCCCACGGTAGCGGCAAAGACGGTGGCTGGCTGGCATGGATTACACCAAAAGTTCGACCGAAGGGATTAAATGAAAATTGCGTTTGTATTACCAGGGCGTGGCAGATCTGGTGGAAATAAGGTTACTGTGATAGCAGCTAATGGTTTGATTGAAAGAGGGCATCAGGTTCGCTTATTTGTTCGCCAGTCTAAGGCTTTTTCCCGAAGCAAGCTGCGTAATGTATGGTTGAAAATCCGCTATCCAGGGGCGAATGATTGGCTGCCTCTGTTCGATGATCGTATTGAACCTTTCAGAGATCTAACACAGTGTAGATTTGAAAACAATGAAATTATTGTGGCTGTAGGCTTATGGTCTTGCCAGGAAATTAGCCGAGTGAAGAACTCAAATATTAAAAAGGTGCATTCCATACACGGGGCACCTCCACGTGACGTCAATCTTATGAAAGCAGCCTGGATTGAAAATGTTCCTAAAATCGTAGTAGCCTCTTTTTTAAAACAAAAAGTTAAAGATGTTTGTGATCAAGAGGTGATCGCAGTGATTCCGAATGGGATCGATACAAACGAATATTACCCTTCTGTACCCGAAAGCGAAAGGGATGGGATTGGCACAATGTTCGGTTTTCCTACGTGTTACAAAGACTCGGACCCGGAGACTATACTGGGCGTATTGCGAAGTTTGAAGCAGAGACAACCACAGGTTACGCAGCGAATATTTGGTGCTTGCCGTAGACCTAATGAAATCCCACGTAAAATGTACACCAGATTGCCGAGTATAGAAAGGGCCAGAGAAATATTCTCTCGCAGTCTGGTTTGGTTTTTGGCTAGCAGCTCCGAAGGATTTGGCATTCCTATACTCGAAGCGATGGCTTGTGGTTGCGCTGTAGTCGCAACAGACAGCGGCGGGCCGCGGGACATGATTAAGGATGGCGAGAATGGTTTTCTTGTCGAGGTTGGCAAAGTGGATGAAATCGTCGGAAAGGTCAAGTTGTTGCTTAATAATGATGGGCTGCGTCGTCGAATAGTTAAGAACGCAAGAGAAACAGTAAAAAATTTCAATTGGGGTAGCTCTATTGATAAGTTGGAAAGAGTGCTACAGACAATCGATTTAAATTGATTTTTTATGCAGTGTAAGACACTATTGGCTCTGATGGATAGGGGCGAGGGTGGTACGCTAAGGTGATTCATGGAACGTAAGATTCTCATAGTAGGTCTTGATGGTGCAACTTTCGATGTGATTAATCCTTTGGTCGAGGAAGGCATAATGCCTAACATAGCGAGTCTCATAGAGCAGGGCGCGTCTGGTCCAATGACGAGTACCATACCTCCTATAAGTGGCCCAGCTTGGCTGTCTTTAGCCACAGGCATGAAACCAGACAGAACAGCAATCTACGACTTCAGCTATAAAAGAGGGGATAGTTATAGACTGCAAGGCATTACCTCCGCGGATTTCCAGGGCCGATCAGTTTGGGATTATCTCAGTGCAAAAGAAAAGAGGGTGGGAATTCTGAACTATCCTTTGTGCATGCCACCGTATAAGGTCAATGGTTTCCTGACAGCAGGAATTGGTACGTCATCCGATAGGCAGTTTACCTTTCCGGCGGCCCTAAAGAAGGAACTCAATGACGCAGCAGGGGGAGTATATGAATTATACATACCCTATCACGATGCTCGCTACAACGACACTGAACTATTCTTAAGCGATCTACAGAAAATACTGCACAAACAGGTTCAGGTTGCAACTCACTTGCTGAAAAATAAACATTGGGACCTTTTCTGGCTCGTTATATCGGGAACGGACTGGCTGCAGCATATTATGTGGCACCATATAGATGAAAGTCACCCACTTAACCAGGGCGATAACAGCAAAAAAATGCATGTTAGGTTCAAAGAAATCTGGGGCATGATCGATAGGGCAATAGGTGAATTCAAGAACATCGCTGGGCAAGGTACTAATCTGGTTATTCTTTCAGACCATGGCTTTGGGCCAAATGATCAGGTTTTTAAGTTGAATGCCTGGCTCGAGCGTGAAGGCTATCTTACACGGCGGGGACGGCTCAGCAGGGCATCGCATATAGCCAAGAATCTGATTTACTCTTCGGCACGATCGATTGCAAGAGGAATGAAGTTGAATAGGTTTCTTTCGGGTCTCTACGAGACGGGTAGAAAAGCTAAGAGTGCGCTCCGTTCCGGCCCGCTCGGCCAGATCGATCTTGAAAGGAGTGTAGCTTTTGATCCAGGCCATACGATACCCTTTGGTGGAATATACATAAACGATAATCTCATTAAGTCTCCTGTGGAGAGACAGAAGTTAGCGATTGAAATTGCAGATAAACTTCGAGGCTGGGGTGAGAAAAATAACGTTGAGTTTAATATCCAGTCACCTAATGGATCAGAGGATAAAATACTATGCAATCATCCCGACCTTATCGTTGGAGTCAATAACTATAGGTGCGTTGTGCTAAAAGACCAGTTCAAAGGAGAATTGTTTGAAGAACGACCCTTTTCGCCGCGACATACTGGTTCTCATCGTATGAATGGGATGTTTATTGCAGCTGGACCTGACATTTTGCCCAATAGAGTCGAGGGAGTCGCAGTTTACGATATTGCGCCCACGATACTGTATCTTTTTGATGAACCTATTCCTATGAAAATGGATGGCAAGGTGCTTGAGAGCATTGTTAACCCGGAGTATCTGGTACAGCACCCCATCAAACGGGCTGGAGATGAATCTGCTGGAAAAGGTGGAAGACAAACAGGGACAATTAGCGAAGCTAAAAAGATGACCGACGAAGATAAAGAGCTTCTTCAGAAGCAGCTAAGGGATCTTGGTTACATGTAGAACCAGCCTGCGAAGAATAAAAGAAAAAGTTTGAGAAGTTACTCAATTCGGTATATTAAGGAGCGAAATATAACAAACGAAGATGTATTTCAGTTTTGAGTGTGGAAAACAAATTATAGCCTGTTATGGCATCAGTAGTATTAGAACAAACCATATTTGTTTGGCCCATTAGCCTATATTTGGTAAGGAACTTGTAATAGCGTTAAAACAGTATTTTTACGTACTAAGTCCTTTAATTGTTGATATCAAAAGGATGCTTGTAAGATGAGCGCCCCAAAAGACGGCCATCTTCGTTCGATTGTAAAAGCGATAAGCTATCGGACGTGTGCCGCAATTGCTACCAGCACAATCGTTTTTGTTTTCACTCGAAAAGTTATGCTTTCTGTTGGAGTTGGACTTGTCGAAGCAGTAGTAAAGGTGATTTTTTATTATTTGCATGAAAGAGCTTGGTCGTATATAAATATTGGAAAGAAGGAACATCCGTTGTCTTCTTTACCTGTGAATCGGCCATTGGAGGAGAAAGACATGGAGGAAATCAAAAGCAAATTGAAGGACTTAGGATATATCCAAGATGATTGAGTACATTGTCAAGATTTTTATCAAGCAGATTTATTTGATTATGAACAACATGTGACAACTCGGGTGTGACATCCTTATGTTATACTGCTGGGGGTGGCTATAAGCTAAGCTGCATCTTGAGTGCTTAAAGCTTAAACTTCGTTACTTGTTCTGGCACTCTCTATAGTTGTGGAGTATTGTGATACAATACTAATCAATGAATAGGAAATAAAATGGTATCTAATAGTCCAAAATTTGTCGTTTTAAGTATCGATGGTGTGCCTTACGATTTGCTTTCGCGCCTGATCGAACAGGGTTACATGCCAAACATGGCTACCCTTGTTTCTCAGCTTGGGATGCGAAAAATGCGCTCGGTACAACCTACGGTTTCATGTGTTGCTTGGTCGACATACATGACGGGTATGAATCCTGGTAAGCATGGCATATATGGCTTTATTGACCGACGTCCCGGGACCTACGAAATCATATTTCCAAATTCTGCCACAAGGGCTACGGAAGATATATGGCAGCTACTCTCAAAGGCAGAAAAGCGTGTATTTGCTATGAATGTGCCTACAACATATCCGCCCCAGCCCGTAAACGGAATAATGATTGGAGGATTCTTATCTACGTCTTTGGAAAAAGTTGCCTATCCTGCCGGTGTGGGCGATTACCTGCGCTCCATAGGGTACCATATTGATAGCGATGCGGCGCTAGGCCGATCGGATAAGCGTGCCATGATAGGCGATCTACACGCAACTCTCGAAGCCCGCATGAAAGTCATGTTTCACTTCTTGAACGAAGAATCCTGGGACTTCTTTCATACCCATATCATGGGTACAGACCGTATCAATCACTTCCTATGGGGGAAAATGGTACAGAATGATCCTGAGTTTGCTCCAGCCTTTTTCAGTTATTATCATCGCATCGATGAGTTCCTCGGCCGTCTTTTAGAAGCTTTGCCTGAAAATACACCGCTTATGATATTCAGTGACCACGGCTTTTGCCCAATCAAATACGAAGTTCAGTTGTCACGTTATCTGATTGAATTGGGTTGGACTTATGCCTTAGGTAAGCCATTACATCCGTTATCAATTGATCCGGCTAAGTCGCGGGCATATTGCCTGATACCGGGACGTATCTTTATAAATCTTGCTGGTCGTGAACCTCAAGGCGTTGTTTCTATTAAGCAGTATCAGCAAATCCGTGAGCAGTTGGCTGCTGACTTGCTGAAGCTGCAGGATCCTGATACGGGTGATGCCGTGATTAGAAAGGTTCTTATGCGTGAGGAGGTCTATTGGCCTACTGGTTCACATGGTACACACGCATTATCGCCTGAGCAGGTTGCCCAGGCTGATGCCACTTTCGGCAAAGCTGCGGATTTAATCGCCATTCCGTACGACGGATATGACCTGAAGTTGGGTCTGTCCGACAGCGCCGTTTTTAAGAGGACAGAACTGGAAGGCATGCATACATACGATGATGCGTTTATGGTTGCTCGCGGCATCAATTTATCCATGGATAACCTTGAGATAATGATGTTGGCCCGACCCATATTGAAGGAGTTACGTGTTGAGCCACCACAAGATATGGATGGATCGGAGGATGCTATTACACCTATTTTCTAAAAGTTATTCAGGAGCCATATAAATGGATAGATTAGACGAGCTTGAAAGTCAGAGTATCTACATCATTCGCGAAGCCTATTATCATTACAAGAAACTGGCTGTTCTTTGGTCAATCGGCAAAGATTCTACTACATTAGTCTGGCTTTGTCGCAAGGCTTTTTTTGGTAAAATTCCTTTTCATGCGCTTCACATTGACACTAGTTACAAATTCCCTCAAATGTACAGGTTCCGCGATGAGTATAGCAAGAAGTGGGATATGCAATTGGTAGTGGCGCGTAATGAAGAGGCTATTGCTGCTGGTATGGGGCCGGAGAAAAAGCTCGAGTGCTGCACGGCTTTAAAAACCCAAGGTCTTAAACTCGCGATTGCCAAACATGGCTTTGAGGCTTTACTTCTTGGAATTCGCAGGGATGAACATGGTATCCGTGCAAAAGAACGTTATTTCTCGCCGCGCGATGAGCAATTCAAGTGGAACTACCAGGACCAGCCTCCAGAGTTGTGGGACCAGTACAAGAACCAGGCTGACGAAGGAACCCACATAAGAGTGCATCCGCTGCTGCACTGGGCTGAAGTTGATATCTGGCGTTACATTAAGCGCGAACAAATACCGATCACGGAACTGTATTTCGCCAAGGATGGCAAACGCTATAGGAGTATTGGCTGTACAACTTGTTGCAATCCTGTCGAGTCTAATGCTGCGACCGTCGACGATATAATCCACGAGCTTGAGACAACAACTACCTCTGAAAGAGCAGGGCGTGCGCAGGATAAGGAGGACACTTATACGATGCAGAAGCTGCGAGCTTTGGGATATATGTAAGTTCTAAAGCAGTAGCCTTAACATTGGAAAATACAATCTTTTTAGTCTTTGTCTTTATTTTGCATAAGGAAAAACAAGTGATGCGAGAGAACTTAAGATTTGTAGCCGTAGGCCATGTCGATCATGGTAAGAGCACTTTAATAGGCCGACTTTTGTATGACACAAATTCTTTGCCTCCGGACAAAATGGAAGAGGTGCAAAGGGTAAGTGAGGTCTCGGATGGTGTTCCAGAATTTGCCTTTGTGATGGACCATCTGGAGGAAGAGAGAAAAAACCATATCACAATTGATACCGCACAAATATTTTTTAAGACCAGTAGGCGTGACTACACGATCATAGATGCTCCTGGACACAAGCAGTTCTTAAAGAACATGATAACCGGCTCAACACAAGCAGAGGCAGCTCTTTTGTTGGTTGATGCTGAGGAGGGTCTACGCGAGCAAACTCACCGACACTCGTATATTTTAAGCTTACTCGGCATCAAGCAGATAATGGTTGTGCTAAACAAGATGGATCTTGTGAACTATTCTCAGCAACGTTTTGAGCAATTAAAAGATGAAATCACAAACCGTTTAAGCCAATTTGGTATTGAGGTGGTTCCTGATATGGTGATTCCAATCTCTGCTCGGCTGGGGGATAATGTTGCCCAACGCAGTAGCAATCTACCCTGGTACGATGGATTAACCTTGCTGCGGGCTTTGGACAGGCTACAGCCAGCAGCTACTGCGGAGGCCAAAACGCTTCGGTTTCCCATACAGGATATCTATGACATTGAAGGCCAAAAGGTGATTGTGGGACGAGTAGCTTCTGGTACTATGGTGAGCGGTCAAACAGTGACTTTTCATCCCTGCGGAAAAACTGCTGTGATTGAGCAAGTCAAAAAATTCAATCAGCAACCTCAATCAGCTATGGCCGGTGAATCAATCGGTGTTGTTCTAAAGGACGGTGCAGCACTTAAAGCCCTTAAGCGCGGGGAAGTGGCCTGTCCAGTAGATGATTCACCAAACGTGACAAACACAGTTTTAGCTACGGTTTTTTGGATGAGTGGTGAACCTCTGGCGAAAGGTGAGACATTAGATTTCAAGTGCGCTACGCAGCAAACCAAGTGCAAAGCCCAGAAAATCAACGAACGTCTTAACTCTTCGAGCCTTGAGTTGATAGGCAACGACGCTGATGAACTTCGTGAAACCGAAGTAGCTAAGCTGACGCTGAAAATGGAGGATTATATCGCGACAGATCCATTTGAGCAAGTGGTTGAGACGGGACGCTTTGTCCTGATGCGGGACAACGATACAGTTGCTGGAGGAGTCTTACATTGAACAATTTAAGATGATACATCAGAGATAGGGGTGGCGTGATTTAATGCGGAGGGACAATTTAATCAGACAAAAGTGTTAGATTTACAAACTATTGCAGTGCCATGCATTTCTTCTATTTTCGATTGTCAGACACCCGTTCCATTAGTAGTCGATTACGGGGAAATAGTATCTTGCTTTTGTATCTGCAATGATGTGACTTTGCAAGTTTGGAGGTAAACGCTTACGCAAGGCGTAACTTTTACAATTGCTTTATTGGCTAGTGCTTTAGTAATAGGTCTTCGGCCGATTTATGGGCTAATCATATATATAGCGGCTTTTGCATACTATCCTACTTATCTTTCAGTGCCGGTAGGAACAATAGATTTTACGCTGATAAGGATAGTAATCCTTGCTATATATTTGAAGCTCTTCTTGGGGACTCGTTTGCCACGGAATTTCAGGTTAATTTTGTTGGATAAGCTGCTGATCGTATACTTCGTGGCACAAATCGTAGCTGGATTCATGACGGGATCACCTACCAAGGCCTTTCTCGAAAACCGGGCGGGAGCAGTCTTCGACATGGTTTTACCGTACTTTGTTGTTCGGATGATAGTGACAAAAAAGGAAGACTACCTGTTGTTGCTCAAGGGTATTTTAGTTATAGCTGCCCCGATTTCCTTAATTGGTCTATACCAGTGTCTGACAGGACATAATCCGGCGGGTTTTATGAAACAATATGCAGCATGGGGTTCGCAGAGATATGTTCCCGAATATAGGCTTGGCTTCTACCGCGCAGATGTGACTTTCAGCATATCAATTATGTTCGGCTTATTTTTCGCTATGCTGGGGCCTATTTGTGCGGGTGTTCTAGGTTATGTTAAAAAAAACAAGTGGATTTATCGGGTGGGCTTAGGATTGATGGTCGTTGGCGTCTTTTCGTCCATGTCGGCTGGACCCTGGCTCGCAGTAGGCTTTGCAGTACCATTTGTTGCTTTCTTCCGTTACAGAAAGTATTGGAAGGTTGGCATAGCAACGGTTGTCGTTCTCTGCGTACTTATTGAGATTATTAGTAATCGACACTTCTATGAGGTTATCGACCGTTTTACTTTTAGCGGCTCAACTGCCTGGTATCGAGCGAGATTAATCCATGTTGGGCTGTTTGAGGGCGGCATGTCTGGTCATTGGCTGGCAGGTTATGGAGATCTTACTCAGGCGGCCGGTCAAGCCAGCACTGAGTGGGCTGCGAAGATCGATCGCCGCCAAAGGGTTGATATGGTCAACCACTACCTCGTAATCCTATTCAGATATGGACTAATAGCATTGGTCCCATTTCTTGGCATGCTTTTGGCAGCAATAAGGAGTCTTATACAAGCTGCTAAACTGAGTTTATCAGATTTAGATAACTGGCTTATCTGGTGTTTGGGAGCGGCACTATTTGGCACCTTGGGGGCGATGGCCTCAACCATGCTATTTGGACCGCCCATAAACATATTCTACATCATGCTCGGATTATGTGGTGTCATGCCGACCTTGATTAGGACAAGTAGTATCACCTTCGAAGCATAGAGTTTAGATATCCACAAATAAACAAATAATGAATATCATTTGGACTAAGGTGGTAGCAAAAGAATGATGCGATGCTACTCGAGCTCTTCTGTAGTAGGTCAGTTTGCACATGGATAAGTCTAAGCTTAAATATACTGCTGGCTGGTTCAAATTAGAGCTTTGGGTTGCCTTGTCTGCAGTCCCTGTATAGGCAATGTTAGAGTTAAACTATGAAACCATTGAAAGTACTATATAGCTTTCCACTAAGAATAGGAATTGTTGGTCCTGGTATGACCGCGTGGCATCAGGTAACGGGTTTAGTTGGACAAGGTGTTCAGGTGTACTTGTATGCTGCTAGTTGTGAAAGAAAGATTCGAGGTTTAAAAGGGCTAAAGGAAACGCTTGTTAGCTTAGGTGTCAAGCTGCCGATTAGGTTAATCGGCAGAAGAAGGGCAATGGAGATACACGATAGGATCGTAGCAAAAACTTTAAGGCAGACACGAGATAGATACGGGATAGACCTTATACATTGCTGGCCATCAGGGGCCAAAGAGACTTTGAAAGCTGCGCATGAGCTTGGAATCAGGACCTTGCTGGAGCGGCCCAATACACACACGCGTTACGCCATGAAGGTTGTAGGACAGCAGTGCGCACGGTTAGGAATCAGACTACCGAGGTCACATTCTCATGCATTCGATTCTTATCGTTTAAGACGAGAGGAAGAAGAATTTGAGTTGGCGGATAGACTTCTGTGCCCGTCCAAGTTTGTTGTAAAGACATTTTTGGATATGGGTTTCAACAAAGAGAAGTTGGTCTTGCATCAATACGGCTTTGATCCCTCGCGTTTCGGCATCTGTGCGGATGATCCGGCAGGATTGGACAGACGGCCATTCAGTATGGTTTTCGTTGGAAATTGTGAGCCAAGGAAAGGTTTGCATTATGCTCTAGATGCATGGCTTGGATCCAAAGCATCTCGTAATGGTATTTTCTATATTTGTGGAAAATATGTACGAGGGTACAGAAAGTTACTTGCAAGTAGGTTAACTCACCCCAGTATTAAAGAAACCGGTTTCTTAGAGGATGTTGTCCCTCTATTGCAAAGGTGTCACGTTTTGATTCTTCCATCCGTTGAAGAGGGCGGTGCGCTGGTAACTTATGAGGCCCGCGCCTGCGGTTGTGTTTTGCTTGTCTCTTCAGTATCGGGTGCAAAGTGCGAGCATATGAAAAATAGCCTAGTGCATGAGCCGGGTGATGTTGACGCATTGAGCCGTCATATTGATCTGTTAGATTCAGACCGAGCGCTGTATTTCAAGTTACGCAAGAACAGCTTGGCAGACGTGGGCGATTTGACGTGGCAAAAGGCTGTTGAATCGCTCGTGAAAGCCTATCATGAATGCTTGAACGAAACGGAATAACATGGATAGAGTAGGATTGCACGAAGCGGACGAGCCGCTTCCATCAGAGTGTAGGACATACGTTGTTAAATGTCACCAGGCCACCTTGGATAAAGGGCTAAAGGTTAGGATGTAACGGTTAAGATTTGTTAGGATGTCTGGAGGGACCAGAATGAATAAATCGGAAAACAGAAGATATGAAAAAAGTAAATTCTATCAGTTTATGGAGAGCGTAAGAGATAGGAATACGTATTTTGTGGGGTTGGAACATGGGGATAACGGGAACGATTGATTACAATGGGAGTCCAGCGTATTCTTAGAGAAATGGGCTGCGAACTCGTAGATTCACCGGAAGTTGCTGAGCAGGTCCTTTTAATGCTTTTCATGGAGGAGGACGGTTTCAGAATGTCTTCCCCCGTGCTTTTGAGAAAATTTCATACTATAGGCGAAAGTACCCGTCTTTGGCTACTTATTAGGTAAGCGTGTGGTTATTGTATGTGGTCCAGGGCCTCTAGGGGAGAAACTACGAAGCGTGTATGATTTTAATATGTCGGGTCCGGATTCCAGAACAAGTTTATATGTTACGGATTAATGACAAATAGATGCTGTGGAGAGTTTCGAGATGAAGCTGTTGGAAGTTAGACAGTTGTCGATTGAAGCAATAAAGGTAATCAGATTCGCTCGTTTCTGTGACCACAGAGGATATTTCGCCGAACACTATAGGAAAAGTGACTTTCATATCCAAGCGGATTTAGGTTTTATGAAGAACGTGGAATTTGTTCAGGCCAACGAAAGTTTCTCTATAAAGGGAACGGTTAGAGGGTTACATTTTCAGTGGAACCCATATATGGGTAAGCTCGTACGCACTCTTAACGGCAGGATGGTTGATATGGTACTGGACATACGAAAAGGCTCTCCAACCTTTGGTAAGATCATCCTCTATGACATGCCCGCGGACTACAAAGAGGATTATCAGGAGTGGATTTGGGTCCCTCCGGGATTTGCGCACGGTAATTTCTTCATTGAAGATACATTGATCGAATACTTTTGCTCAGGCCAGTACAGCCCAGGTTGTGAAGCTGGCATATCACCGCTGTCCAAAGACATTGATTGGAGTCTGTGTAACAAGGGCCTAAGACAGCTTTTTGACGATGTCGTTCCCTCAACAAATCTGATTACGGACAAGGATAAAAACGGCTTTTCAGTAACTCAATGGGCCAATAGCGAAAATTCAGATAATTTTATCTACGGAAAGTTATGAAATAGCTACCGTATGGGAGATTAGCAATCGATGAATTATTCTAAGATCATTTTCACCGGCGGCAGTGGATTATTGGGTACTGAGTTCAGAAAGCTACTGACCGGAATGAAATTTCCTTCTTCAGCAGAATTCAATGTCACCGATTACGAGCAGATGAGAGATTACATCGAAGCTGGAGACTATGAACTCATTGTTCATGCTGCTGCATTCACATCTCCGCCCTTGATCGAAAAAGATCCCGAACGAGCCCTCAAGGTCAATATTATTGGGACCTGCAATGTTGTTAGATTGTGTATGGAATTTGACATGCGTCTAATTTACATTTCTACGGATTACATATTCAAGGGCGACAAAGGCAACTATAAAGAGGACGATCCCGTATACCCAGTAAATAAATATGCATGGTCGAAATTGGGCGGTGAGTGTGCGGCCAGAATGTATGACAAGTCGCTTATCATACGTACGAGTTTTGGACCAGATGTCTTTCCTTATGAGAAGGCTTTTATAGACCAGTGGACTAGCAGAGAGAGTGTATCGACGACAGCGAAGATGATCAGTAAGTTACTGGATAAGAACTTGACCGGTGTTATCCACGTTGGTGGAAAGAGAAAAACTGTATTTGAATATGCCGGCAGTCTGGATAGATCAAGAGATATTGGAAAACTTTCTATACACGATGTGAATTTTGCTGTGCCTGTAGATACCTCGCTAAACTGTAACCGATACGCGCAAGTAATACGACAATCTCAGAATGCGATAGGGGGATTAGACTAATGAAGATTTTAGCTGCGGGTGGAGCCGGATACATCGGATCATACCTCGTGCCGGTACTGATTGAACATGGATATGATGTTGATGTTGTAGACCTATTGTGGTTTGGCAATTATCTCCCTCAAGATGTCAAAGTTGTTAAAAAGGACCTATTTACGTGCAAAGAGAAAGACCTGCAGGAGTATGATCAAGTCATATTCATGGCTGGCCTGTCCAATGATCCGATGGCAGAGTTTGACCCGGCAAAAAATTTCGTTTTCAATGGGGCCTTACCTTCGTACATGGCTTTTATAGCCAAAAAATCCGGCGTCAAGCGCTTCATTTACGCTTCATCCTGTTCGGTCTATGGTTACACCGTTAATGAGCTTTATAATGAGGATAGTGCTGTTACCTGTGGTTACCCATACGGAATCTCTAAGCTACAGGGTGAAAGAGGAGTGATTCAGCTTCATGATGATAATTTTTCTGTCATCGCTTTACGCCAAGGTACCGTTTGTGGTTTTAGCCCTCGGATGAGAATGGATTTGATTGTGAACACGATGTTCAAGTGCGCTATGACGGAAAAGAAGATAACCGTGGACAATCCATCAATCTGGCGGCCCATTCTTGATATCAGGGACGCCGCCAACGCGTATCTGCGTACGATACAGGCGAATTATTCTTTAAGTGGTGTCTACAACATCGCATCCGGCAACTACACCGTCGGCCAGGTCGGGGACATGGTCAAATACGAAATTGAGGAGCTAACCGGCGAGAAAATAAGCATTACAATCAATAACAAAGAGGACTTCCGGAACTACAAGGTCTCAATTGACAGGGCGAAAACATACCTTGGTTTCCAGCCACAATATGCAGTAAAGGATATAATTGAAGACCTGTACGAGCATAAGGACTATTTCGGGGACTATAACAGGGACGAGTACTACAACATTAGGACCTTCAAAAAAATAGATAAGCAATAGATTGCCGCAAAGCCTTATTTTAGCGTTAAGAGGATTGCGCGAGTCAAATAGTGAACTTCAGAATGAATAAGCGCACGTTATCCAAAAGTGGGCGGACTGGAACCTCTGAGTGGTCTGCTCAGCGGGCAGTAGACGTATCCGTAATTATTGTTGCGTGGAATGTCAAGGACCTTCTGCAAAGTTGTCTGAAATCAGTCTACGAACAGACCAAGGCAGTCAAATTTGAAGTCATTTATGTCGACAACGGTTCAGAAGATGGAAGCGTGGAAATGGTGACTAAAGAGTTCCCTGAAGTAAAGATCATAACCAACAACGAGAATAAAGGATTCATAGAAGCCAACAATCAAGGTATCGAAGTAGCAAAAGGAAGGTATGTGTTGCTTTTAAATTCCGATACTATCGTGCTCGATAATGCAATAGCTAAGTCGGTTGCATTCGCGGATGCTCATCCGAGAACAGCAGTAGTTGGGTGCAGAGTATTAAACCCTGACAAGACGTTGCAAAGAACCTGTTTTATGTACCCATCAGCTTTGAACATGTTTTTATCTGCAACGTACCTTTATAAAATATTCCCAAAGAATAGGTTCTTTGGAAGAGAGCACATGACCTGGTGGGACTACGAGGATGTCAGGGAAGTGGAAACAGTCTGCGGCTGTTTTTCTTTGGTGAGGAACGAGGCAATAAATCAGGTGGGCCTTATGGACAAAACGTACTTTGTGTACGGTGACGACCCAGATTGGTGTTATCGCTTTAAGAAGAACGGCTGGAAAGTAATGTTTACTCCGGAGCCCAAGATAATTCACTACGGTGGTCAGACCACAAATCAGATGGTTGACGAGTTCAAGTTGCAACTGTGTGGTAGTAAGTTGACGTTTATCAGGTTACATAGAAGTGCAACTGAATTTGTGTTTGCTCGTCTTTTTACATCTCTTTTTTTCCTGCTGAGAGTTCCTTATTGGCTGGTTGTTGGATTATTTAGTAAGAATGGGAAAAGTCAACCATTGCTGACGGCAAAAGCTTACTTGAAAGCCGGATTCTATAGCATTGTGAGCTGGAAGAATCTGCTAATGAATAGCGAGGCTCTTAAAGGGAAGCTCTGAGAAGCATATCTGCGTTTTCCGATCTGGTTCAGAGGCGATTGGCATATAACTGCAAGGTACCGAGGTAACATGAAAACCTCATCGCCCCTATTGGATTAGCAATAAAGAACATATCGAAATCAAACATAAGGAAGATAAAGAATGTCAGAACGATGTTCATTATGCATATTACCTGCGGATCTGCCCGGAGTAGATCTCGGTGGAAACGGCAAATGCAAGTACTGCAGAGGGGCTGAAAGTGACCGAGGCGCCAATCGAGGCTCGCATAGTAAGCGTACAAGAGAAAGATTTGAGAAAATCATTAGATGTTTGCATGGAAGGGGCAAGTATGATTGCCTAGTCCCTTTGAGCGGAGGCAAAGAAAGCAGTTACATCCTCTATGTTCTAGTCAAAGAATTTGACCTGAGACCGCTGGCTTTCAATTTTAATAACGGCTTTCAGCACGTTGATGCCGTTCGTAATATCGAACGCCTGGTAGATCAGTTAGATGTTGACTTGGTGGTCTACAGGCCGCAACAGCATTTTTTGCACAAACTGATGCGAGCCTTTCTATCGAAAGCCGGTGAGTTCTGTACGCCTTGTAATATGCTCATAAGTGCTACCTCATTTAGGTTGGCCCAGCAAAATGGTATTAGAGCGATAATGTCTGGAAATGCAATGGGAACGGATCCTGGTCTCGATGGGGTCAGCCCCGCGCTGTATTATGACCGGAGGTACTACCTTAACATAGCAAGCGGTTTATTAGGACCTAGGGACAGAGAGTACTATATGAACCCACCCTATGTCCGGACGGCTATACGTCGTTTTTTGGGCTTGGAGGCCCAGGTTATCAACGTTCTCGATTACCTGCAACCGAGTCTTCAGGAAATACACGACAAGCTTGAGTCGATCGGCTGGAAGCGACCTGCTGGTGAGATCCAGCATGGAGATTGCCTTCTTAACACGGTGAAGGACCATATTATGTGCAGGAAATGGGGCTGCTCCGAGATAAGTGCGATGTACAGCGTTCTTGTTAGAAACGGCGAGATGTCCCGAGAAGAGGCCTTGAAGAGGGCAACTAATGAGGAGCATACAGCAGTTCCATCTATATTGCCGGAATTTCTGAAAGCTATGGATATGACGGAAAGCGAGTTCGACGAAGCATGTAAGAAGGATTTCCGGGAAATACCAAATATGCGTACGACTTTTGTCTTCCGATGTGCAAAGATGGTATTACAGAAGGTTGAACAGTTAAGGGGACGCAGGTAACAGGTGTAAAGGCAGGTCAGTTTGAAAAAGAGGGCAATTCTGTCATACAACCCTAAAAATGTAGATGTGGTTTGCTTTGGCGGCCAAGACTGGTGGTATCATAATCGTGGTCATATAGACGTGCAGTTGATGCGTCGCTTTGCCAAAATTGGCATAACTCTATACATCAACTCGATTATTATGCAGAAGCTAAACATCGGACAAACAAAAAAATTCGCGCAGAAAGTAAAGCGTAAACTCAAAAGTATTCGAATTGGCTTACGAAAAGTCCAAGAAGGTTTTTGGGTATATAGTCCGCTCTCATTACCTATTCAACACATTAACCGAATCAAGTGCTTGAACGAAAAACTTTTATGGTACCAGATATCACATGTTATCCAGAAAATAGGCATGAGTACACCCGTTGTTTGGGTTGCGTGCCCAAGCGCATGTGATCTTGCTCTCAAATTAAAAAGAGAAAAGCTTGTATATCAAAGAACCGACCGTTACGAGGATTTTCCTGGTGTTGATCACGAAGTTGTGAGAAAGTACGATCGGAAACTAAAAGTTAGCGCGGATTTAACCCTATATGTAAATAGTAGTTTGTATGCGGAGGAAGCTGAACAATGCAAGCGAGCTTTCTATCTTGACCATGGTGTCGATTATGAAATGTTCGCAATGGCAGAGCGAAATACATATAAACCAGAAGACATTGCAGGTGTTCCCACGCCCATTGTTGGTTTCTTTGGTGATATCGAAGACCATACATTTGACATACCCTTTATGGAGAGGGTAGTTGATATTTTGACGGAAATGTCCTTTGTATTGATTGGGAAGGTCTCTTCGGACATAACTGGTTTGCAGGAGATGAAAAATGTCTGGTTATTAGGAAAAAAGCTATATGATCAAGTTCCACATTATGGCAAATGTTTTGACGTAGCAATAATGCCTTGGAGGCAGAATACTTGGATTGAAGCATGTAATCCAGTAAAACTCAAAGAGTACCTCGCGCTTGGTAAGCCAATAGTCAGCACGCCTTTCCCAGAACTAAAAAAGTACCATGATGTTGTATACATAGCCGATACACCAGAAGATTTTGCCCATTGTATAGTACAAGCTCTTAATGAGAATAGTCCTAAGCTTATCGCTGCCCGAAGAGAGAAGGTGAAGAAAGATACATGGGATAGCAAAGCGGATGTGATTTTTGATGTCTTGTTTGCTGATAAAGCCCTTACCTAACAGTAAGCTTTGATCCCGCTTGTATTTCTAAAGTTAAACATCTATCAGGCTATTAGAGTTGTATTTATACTCTTACAAAATGGATGAAACAGTTACGATTGCTAATGTGAGAATAGCCAATAAAAGTTTTAATGAAGTAGTAGAGACTATTATTAGATGGATAGATGATAGAGATCCTCCACGGTATGTGGTAACACCGAACGTGGATCACATTATGAAACTTCAGGTTGACAAGGAGTTTAGAGATGTTTATCAGCAAGCTGACCTGATTCTGCCTGACGGTATGCCTTTAATTTGGGCATCAAAAATTTTGGGAAGTCCTCTAATCGAAAAGGTTTCTGGATCAGATCTTTTTGTCAAACTTTGCGAGAGGGCCTCCGAAGGAGGCTTTAGATTGTTTTTCTTAGGAGGAAACCCAGGAGACGCCAAGAAGGCAAAAGAAGTGCTTATGAGAAAGTATCCGCTTCTTAAAATCGTGGGTGTGTATTGTCCACCATTTGGTTTTGAAAGGGACGAGTGTGAGAACAGCAATATTGAGCAGATAATTAGGAAAGCAGAACCTGATATTCTCTTTGTGGGGCTCGGAGCACCAAAGCAGGAGAAGTGGATTCATGCGCACTATCGGGCTATCGGGGTGCCGGTTAGCATAGGGATAGGCATAAGTTTTTCGTATGTTGCTGGGGCGATAAGACGAGCTCCGTTGTGGATGCAGAAAATTGGTTTGGAGTGGTTTTGGCGTTTGCTCATGGAACCGAAGCGTCTTTGGAAGCGTTATTTAGTTGATGATATTAAGTTCTTTAACCTAGTCCTGAAACAGAAGTTCAGGCAAACATTCTTAATATAAGATCGAGAAGAAAAAACTGAAACTGGCACACGTAGCTTTTTATGATCTGTTATTCTTAATGTCAACTTCGGAAAAGAAAGAGCAGCGATAGAAGTTATTTTGGATTTACGAAAAAGCTGGCAGAATGCTCCGGCTTTTAGTCGGAGAAGAATGCCGTAAAAAATAATCTTCCTTTGGGCAAGCCCCGACCTTTGGTCGGGGAGCTTCACTAAGAGATATTATGAAAGTGCCTTATTAGTTCACAATTCGGGTTCATGCTCTACCGTTTATATTGGCTACGTATAGGTTCCCCTGTGTAAAGTTAGAATTGGAAGGAATTCAGTTGTAGGTGCCGGTTCTGTAGTTACCAGAGATATTCCAGCTTTCAGCGTCGTTGTAGGAAATCATGCCAGAGTCATAAAGCGTTATGACGACTCAGCACAGACCTAGGTCAAAACATGAATCGATATGTCTCCTTCTATCTAACAGATAAGCTTTTTGCTAAGTTTACACACGCCCATCTCATGTAGGAATAGGCCGAATGTGGCTGCGTTAGGTGATCATATATAGCAGAAATATATGAACAAGACAAAAAACATCAAGGCTATTATACTTGTGGGTCACCGTGATTTCGGACGATGCGCGCTGGCATCTCAGTTGCCTACGGCAATGTGGCCCGTAGCAGGAAAATCTGTGCTGGAGCGTCTGCTCATCCACATAGCTGACCAAGGGATAAAGCATGTAGCCGTATGTTCCGAGGGTAGTGACTCATCACCGGCTGAATCCATTCACACAGATGAACGTTTGGAGGTGGAGTTCATAAATGAGCTGTTGCCGGTAGGCCCGGCGGGGTGCATACGCGCAGCCGTTGAACCCAATACTAACTCATTACTTCTTGTATTCTCCGCAAGTATGGTGTCCCCACCATTGATTGATGACCTGCTAAATGCTCATTGCGAGGGGCATTCTGATCTGACTATGTTGTTCAATCCCGGAGATGGGCTTGATGAGTCCCCCAGCGACCCAACCGGAATATATGTGTGCGAACCGAGCGTCCTGGAAAATATCCCAGAACAAGGCTATTTTGACATCAAGGAGGGCTTGATTCCCGAAATGCTCCGTGTTGGTAAGAGCATTCACGCAGCAGTACTACCTAATCACGTTGGGAATTTTCGAGAGCGTGAAGGATACTTGCGTGCGATCACAAACTATCTAAGAAATCCTCCGAAAACAGACGAGACTCTTGGGCTGTATGAGCAAGCACGCTCAGGAGTAGTGTGGATTTCGGACAGAGCCAGCGTTGACCAAAACGCTCAAATCTTTGGACCGGCTGCTATCTTGGATGGCGCCAGCATTTCACGAGGTGCCCTTATTTTTGGTCCAACAATGGTGGAGAAAAATGTTAACATTGGCGAAGGCAGCGTTGTCATAGGTTCTGTTCTATGGGAAGGTTCACAACTAGGAGCACACAGTGAGGTCCACAGGTGTGTTCTTGATTACCGTGCAACCGTGCCGCCCAATATAATTGTTGAGGAAGGACCTGTACTTTTTAAGCCCAGGAGGATGCTAAGTCGTATTACGGCCAGGGCGTCAAGGCCCATCGAAAGCAGCGTAACTAAAGTACGAGGTGTACTGCAGTCAGGACTACATAAAATTGAAGGAAGATTACCAAGTTGGCTGAATTTTGAAAAGCCCCGATTTCTATATGGGCTTGCAGTTGGCCTTATCATAGTTGCGTTTCTTTGGTCGTACTGGCCCACCATAACAGACCTATGGCAAATATGGCAGAGGAACGATGAATATTCGTCGGGACTGTTGGTTCCGTTTCTGGCTGTGTATATTTTGTGGTCCAAGCGAACCGACATTGCAGGTTGCCCTGTCAAACCTTCTGTTTGGGGGGTTGTTGCCTTCTTAGTAGCCCAGGCGGGTAGACTTTTCGGGCTTTACTTTATGTATGCCTCAGCAGAACGGTTGTCTGTTGCCCTGAGCATTGTGGCGCTGGTGTTGCTTTTATTTGGTTGGCGCCTTTTACGAAAGGTTTCCACTACGTTGCTCTTTCTATTTTTGATGTTGCCGTGGCCCAACCGTGTGCAGGCCCTCGTGACGCTGCCATTGCAACGTTGGGCAGCTTCATCAGCCGTCTTCTCTCTGGAGATACTCGGCTATGATGTCATACAGGAAGGCAACATTATCCATATCGGTGACTCAAGCGTTGCGGTAGCGGAAGCCTGTAACGGCTTGAGAATGGTAACAGCCTTTTTTGTAATTAGTGGCCTGGTGGTGCTTTTGATCAAGCGCTGCTGGTGGGAGAAACTCATTATCCTGGCATCAAGTCTGCCTATTGCCTTATTTTGCAACACAACACGTTTAACAGTCACGGCGATTGTTTTCACAGTGCTTAGCGGTGAGTACTGGGAGAGAATGTTTCATGATTTCGGTGGGTATGCAATGATGCCATTGGCCCTCGGCGCGATTATTACAGAACTCTGGCTTCTGACAAAGCTAACAACGCTCCCTACGAAGGAGGAAGTGATAATAGTAACGAGACAAAACAAGTAATTATTGTCTACAATTATCGTAGGAGAGATACAGATGGATAACTTAGAGAAATATCTTGACCGTGTAATCGACCAGAAACCGGATCACTCAAAGGGACCACCACTCTACAGTGTAGCCAGAAGTCCGAGTGCCCAAGTGCAGCCGGAGACTGAGGGAGCAGGATTGTCCAACACAGTGGGGCGAATACTTCGTCGCTGGTATGTAATATTGTTGACAGTCCTTGTAACGTGCGGAATCGGAATCCCTGCTATATGGTTCCTGATCGAACCAATGTATAACGTGACCGCTGCAATAAGGGTAGCTCCGATTCTGACTAATATACTTTCGGGCGAGACGGAAAATTTTGGTGGAGTACAAACTTATCAAAGCTTTATGAATACCCAGGCAAATATAATTGTCAGCAATACGGTATTGCAGAGGGTAACAGATGATTTGGCAGGTAGAAACTTGTCATTCTTCGAGGGTGAGATAGGCGGCGTCATCGCTAAAATCAGACATTGGTTGAGGTCCTTGCGAAGGGAGCCTGATCCCTTGATGATTCTTAGAGAGGCCATATTTGACAATGTTATCAATGTAACAGCCGGCCGCCAAAGCGAGCTTATTCAGCTAAACATGGACAGCACAAAGCCAGGGGAAGCTGAGCAGATCATCAATGCTTTTATCCGGCACTACATGGCAGTTGAAGGTCTTAGCTCTATCGCAGGTCAAGACCAGGAACTACGCGTTCTTGAAGATCAGCGAAGAGTGCTGGGCGAAAAACTGCAAAATCGACACACAGAGATCCGGCAATTAGCACAGGAGTATGGAACCACCACCTTGTCTGGTCAGCAGGATATGATGCTGCAGCGTGTGACTACACTCTTGGGAGAATTGACAAAACTCGAAGCGCACAGAGTCAGCCTCGAATCCCAGGTGCAATTATTGGAAAAGAGCGCAGATCAGGTCATCGGTCCTCAAGAATCACTGCGAATGCGAAGTGAATACATCAATTCTGATGCCTCAGTCCAGGAATTAACTCGTAATATTGTTAACTTGGAACGTGACCTGCTTATTGCTGAGCAGGCTTTGACATCTGAAAACCCAGCCGTAAAACAAAAAAGAGATCTATTGAATAGTTTTCAAGCTCGGCTAGAAGAGAAACGTCAAGACGTAGTCAAAGAATTTGAAAAAATAGTGTCTGAAGAAACAGACACAGCCCGAGAACAGAGGTTGCGCAGCGCCAAGACCGAGCTGGAACTTGTAAGGGCAAATGAACAACGTCTGCGTGAGTTAGTGGCTGCAGAAGACGTCCAGACGAAGCAACTCGGAAGAACGCAATTGAATATTGAGGACTTGCAGTTTCGATTGTTGTTGGAGAAGGAACTTTATGACACCGTTTGCCGACGGATACAGGTATTAGAAATGGAACGCAAGCGTCCTGCAAGGATTTCTGTAGCTTATAGTGCAAACATAGGTCCCATACGGGATAAGCGGATAAAATACTCAGCATCTCTTATTTTTAGCGCGCTGGCATGTGGCATAATGTTTGCATATATTCGAGACAAGGCCGATCAAACTGTCTGGACTCCTGATGATATAACAAAACGTATTGGAATCCGGGTACTCGGCACTACCTCCGGCACACATACTATTAGACCGGCACTCTTTCCAGCCCAGATAGCCAGGGATTACCAGACTATTCGTGCAAACTTAGGATTGTTGTATAGCGAAGGGATACCAAAAAAGCTTGCTGTCACGAGCCCCGGAGTGCAAGAAGGCAAAACTACCTTTGCGGTTAATCTGGCAACAAGTCTGGCTAAGTCAGGGAAAAAGGTCTTGCTGATAGACGGTGATCTCAGGAAACCTGACATTGCATATATGTTGAATCTTCCCACAACCCAAAAGGGTATCCAGGATGCGCTTTCTAAAGGCGATCTTGAGAAAGCGGTTTGTTCTATTCCATCAAGCGGCTTGGATGTAGTGCCAGCCAATTCGTTCAATGAGGCCGACGCTTACGAGCTTTTGGCTTCATCAATGACTGCCAAGCAAATCAACAAATTGAGTCAACGATACAATAATGTGATAATTGACACTCCGCCCGTTCTTGCATTTCCAGACGCATTGTTGTGGGCCAAAATTGCAGATGCTGTCGTGTTGACAAGTTTCGCCGGACACACCAAGGCACCAGACCTTACCAAAGCCAAAGAACGATTGGCAGAAATCAACGTGAGAGTTATGGGTGCAATCTTGAGCAACGTTCGAGCCACTCATGTCTACTACCGTTATGGTTATAGCTATCGTGCGAATGCTGGCCGACCAGGCCGTCGTCCAAGACGAGGCAAGCCAAGGCTATTATTACCCTTGTAAGGCCAGACTGAGCAAATGAACGATGCTGCTTCATAGTTTAGATTGATAATTGTATCGAGCGCCTAATCCGGTAACTTATACACGCTTATGAGATTGATCATTATACGCCAGGACAGGAATGCCAAGACCATCAAGGGTGAAGGTTTACTCCGGTTTGCTATGTCCACTGAGCCTGTTACGCGCATAGTTTTTGACGGCTTGAGCAGGAATCTTTGCTGCAATTCAAGCACTTTTGGAACTTGCCGAGCTTACGCAAGACGTGCGCTGAGTGAGGTAGTTTATGCTCTGCCACAAGAATGGCAAATCGAACTTGGCAAGGCCGACCCGAAAGTAATAACATTCACAGAAAAAAAGCCAATTTGTATTGAACAATTTCTACGGAACGATCACAATAAATGGTCTGTTATTTCCAACGGATGCTTTGCTACTAAGCCTAATGGCAAGCTGCTCAATGAAGTCCTGGCCAATACTCAGGCTGATGTAGTAGCGATAAATGTCAGGCCTGAGTTGTTGGCATATCGAGAAAGAGTACGATTGACCGCTCAGGGAAGAATTGTGGGCTTTCGTCGTTTACACAATGATTCTGTTGAACCAGTACCTATCTGTGCGGATTGGCCCCATCACGTCTTTGTCAGAAATAATGCTTTTAATAAGGTTTTGCTCGATCTTACCCTGCCTTATGAACTCTCGGCCTTTCTCCAGCAGTGCCGGTCGAACAAAGTGATTGTTAGTGCATTCGATGTAGCCGGAGTCGTGCTTGATCTGGGTACAGAATATGGATTATTAAATTTCTGCGCTACGAGACTTCGAGCTATGTCGTCACACAGCTCATTGGCAAAACTGGCCACAGGTAACGAACAAGGCGTATCCAAAGACGCAAGATTCGTAAGCAGAGTATTTTTAGGTGATGATGTGCATGTTGGCCCCGGAGTCACTGTAATTGGCCCGGCAATAATCGGCAACCACGTGACAATCGGACAACGAAGCGTGATAAGTTCGTCTATAATAGGCTCAAATGTGACAGTTCCCTCAGACCAAATAGTGCAGAACTCCATTGTCAGAGATACGCAGCAAGAAGAACAGAATTTACCTGAACACGTCCCAGGAAGTTCAAAGCAAACTTATTATCCGAGACCGGATATGCTAACGACAAGGCACACAAATCGTGCTTTTAGGACATGGCCGTTGTTTTCCTATGCTCGAGTGTTCAAACGAGTAGTAGATGTTCTCACCGCCATTATAGTATTGACTTTATTTGCTCCAGTCATGCCTTTTATCGCACTGGCTATAAAGCTGGGTTCTCCGGGGCCGGTATTCTTCAAGCATAAACGTCAAGGACGTCACAGTAAGGAATTCCACTGTTTGAAGTTCCGGACTATGAACATTGGGGCTGACGAGATGCAGGAAAAACTCAGGGTCATTAGCGAGGTAGACGGCCCACAATTCAAAATGGTTGATGACCCAAGACTTAATGCGGTCGGAGAGTTCTTAAGGGAGACATACATCGACGAAATACCTCAATTTCTGAATGTTCTGCTTGGTCAAATGAGTGTTGTTGGACCAAGACCTTCTCCCGAATCAGAAAATACATTATGTCCCACCTGGCGTGATGCACGACTTTCTGTGCGGCCTGGTATAACTGGACTGTGGCAAGTGTGTAGGACCAGAGAGCCAATGAAGGACTTTCAGGAATGGATATATTACGACACTAAATATGTCCGAGAGCTGTCTCTGTCCATGGACCTATGGACATGCTGGCAGACCTTCAAAAAAATGGCGAATAAATTTGTTAGACAGTTTTATAAATAGCAAAATAGTAGTAGTAACATAAAAGCAGCGTGCATGTGTGATTTGTGCGCCTTCAATGCAAGAAAGGGCAAGATAAATGGCAAAACGGTATTTTAACTGGAAGTTAGCGGTTGTTCTACTAATGAGTGTTGGTGTCTTGATCGCCATGGCCTTTGTAATTCGCCAGTTGCAGAGACGTACGAGAGCTGAGCGAGCGCTTACCCTTGGCAATGAGGCGTATGAGGAACATAGCTGGGATGAAGCGGCAGAGAAACTCGGCCGATACCTGGTGGTTCATCGCGATGATGTAACTGTGTTACTCAAATACGCCGATTCGCAGCTAAAAAGAAAACCTGTGAAATCCGGTAACATTCGGCAGGCTATAGCGGCATATCGCGCTGTTCTTAGACTGGATGCCAGTAATTCCGAAGCTGCAAAGCAACTGAGCGAAATTTATTTGTTGATTAGTAGTCCCGGTGAAGCTGAGTTAATTGCCAGAAGATATATCGAAATGGAGAAGGACCCGGAAATTCAAAGAATACTTGCATTAGCGCTTGCCAGCCAGCGTAAATACACCGAGGCAGCAGCAGAGCTTAAAAGTATAATGGAAGAGCATCCTGACCAGGTAATGGCCTATGAGACTCTCGGCAAACTCACAGAGCAGCGACCGGGTGACTTTGCTGGTCAAGCCGAGGATTGGTATAACCTTGCTGTCCAGAATAATCCATCCGCAGCGCTATCCTATGTGATCCGTGCCGGATTTTACCTGAGAAATAAAGAAAGGCCAAAGGCTTTAGCTGATCTGGAGCAGGCTGAAAGTCGGTACTTGTCAGATCCCTCAGTTCGACTTCGGCTTGCAAGAGAATATATCAATGCGAACGTTTTGGACAAGGCTGAACAACACCTCCAGGCTGTACACGCACAAACACCAAGAGATCAAAACCTCTGGCAGTTGTGGGCCCGACTGGCACTTAGATCCAATTCGCAAGAGAAAATGATCAAAATAGCGGATAGTGGCTTAGAGCAGCTTAGCTCAGAGCCTTGGGATTTTATGCCTGTTGCTGCCGAGTTGTTCATCCAAACTAATCAACTTGACCGTGCCACTGAGTGCATATCCGAACTCAAGGACAAGGATATCGCTCCTGCTGTGGTTATGCATCTGGAAGGAGTCATAGCTGAGCGTAAGGGCCAAACATATCAAGCGGTCCAGAGTTGGCAAAAGGCTCTGGAATTTGGCAATAGATCTCCAGGTATTCGGTTAGCCTTAGCTTCGGCACTGGTTCGCCTTGGAGATAGGCAATCGGCACTTCGACATTTGCGTACTTTGGTTTCTGAGTATCCTAATTTGTTTGAAGCACGTTTAGCTTTAGCGAGATTGCTGGCCCGGATCGGAAACTGGGCCGAGACCTCAGAGCATGCTCGTCGAGCAATGCAGCTTGCACCGGAAAATCTTGAACCCATTCTGCTGGACTTAAATGCTCGTATTGTTTTATTAACGCGGAGCCCCGCGACCGAAAATGCCGTAGCTTGGCAGGCTATAAAAGGGCAATTGTCGGCACTGGATGAAGCCACTGATAGGGCACTGGAAGTGAAACTCCTGCAATTGCGGGTTGCTGCCGCGCAGGAAAATCTTACTGAGGTTGAAGCAATCATAAAGCAATTGAAGCAGGAATATCCATCCTCACTGAGAGTCGTTCTGGCTGAGACGGAGTTGCTGGTTACCCAAGGAAAAACTGAGCAAGCGATAGCGCTGCTGACCCACGCAACAAAAGAATTCCCTACTGTTGTTGAGCCAGCAAGGTATCTTGCGGTTTTGTTGGCTGGGCAAGGAGACAAGCAAAAGTGCGAAGCAACTCTTAGGGATGCAATGGAACGAATGGATCAGCCCGTAATGCGGAGGGATTTAGGTTTTTTACTCGCTGACTTTTACACCCGCTGGCAAGAGCCCGACAAAGCGTACGAACTTCTCGCGGCTCTTAGGCAGAAACTGCCAGGTGACATTCCGATCAGGCGTCGACTTCTGATGTGTGAACAGACAAGCAAAAATCTTGAACTAGCCCAGCAAGTAGTCGATGAGATTAAGTCTTTGGAGGGCGAGGACGGTTGGCAGTGGCGGTTTACGCAGGCAAGCCTCTGGTACAACGCAGATGACTTTCGGCAATACTATCCACAGATCGTCTCCCTTCTGCAGGAGAATCTATTAACTAATCCAAATGACCAGGGAAGCCGCATGCTCCTTGCAACGACGTATGACAAGGCTGGTGAGCTACAACTGGCGCTGGCCACGTACCGTGAGGCCCTGAGTCGTTCACCCGATGACATCAACATAATCATTCCTACGGTCGCTGCATTGTACAAGGCAGAAGAGTATGACGAAGCCGAGAATATTCTGAACCGTGTCTCTCAGCAAAAGCTCTATCACCCACAACTGCAGAGGATGCAGCTCCGGAACTACCTCAGACGCGGCCAGTTAGGCTCAGCTTCAGAGATTCTTGAAGAGCTTATCAGCACCGATCCCAACAATCAGGCTGCCTGCTTATCTCTTGCATTGCTCAAAATACAGCAGAATGAGTTTGACGGAGCGAGTCAGTTATTAAAGAAGCTGAAAGTGCAGAACCCAAACTCGTTGTCGGTAACCTCAGCCCAAGTCCAGCTCAGTATTCGCCAGGGCAAACAGCAAGAGGCGCTACATCTCTGCGATGAGCTTGTAGAAAACCTAAAGAGCGCATCCACGTACATGCTTCGAGCCAGGACACGTGCGACGCTTGGGCAAATGGATGGGGCTATTAAAGACTTAATACAAGCTACAGCGATGGAGCCCAACAATGTGGGTGTGTGGGTAGCTCGCAGCGATTTTTACCGTACTGCTGGCCAGTTGGATCAGGCTATTGCCGATATAAGACATGCCCTGTCTTTAGCCCCGGACAACATCCAGATACAAAAACGTGCTATTGCACTATTCCTGAGGGCTGGCAATCTGGACATAGTCCAACAAGGAATAATTTTGCATGGCAAGGCTCTCGAATCGAACCCTACGGATGTCGAGCTGATGATGATGAAAGTGCGTATGCTCCTGTCGGAAAGTACCGCTCCGGCAATTAACAATGCCAAAGACATTCTCCAGAAGCTGACGGATGAAAATCCCAAAAACAGTGAATCCTGGGTCCTGTTGGGAGAAATTCTGCTGCTCCAGCGCCAACCTGGAAGGGCTGTGGATATTGCTCTACGTGGCCTTGCCCACACGCCGAACGACAAGACATTACTATTGCTTAAAGCTCGTGCGGAAGCGGCTCGCTCGCCTATATTGGCTGTGCCAACTCTCAGAGTGCTTCGTGAACTGGACCCAAATAATGTCGACTTCGTAATACGGCTTGCAAACGCGTATATCAGCGCAGATCAGGCTCAGAAAGCCGTTGATTTGCTTAACGAGCAAATAACTAATTGTGATGCCTCGAATATGCGCAGGTGCCGCATGATCTTGGCGGTGGCGTTGTACAAAAGCGGCAATAAGGCGGAAGCTCAAGAGGAGTTCGACTCCCTTGTCGAGTCTCTGCCGGATGATCCAACCCCTTTAATTGCACAGGCTCGCCTGCTGATAGAGGAAAAGTCCTGGGACCAGTTACGCGAAAAGGTAAGACAATGGTATCGAACGCACCCGACAGACACCAGCACACCCAGCATAATTGCTAATGATCTCGGCGCCACGGGAGACAAGCAAACACAGAAAGTTGCAGAAGACATACTTCTTATGGTACTGCAACGTGAACCTAACTCACGGCAGGCAATAGCTGCACTGGCTATGCTGTTGCAGATATCTGGCAGGGGCCAAGAATCTGCAGAACTCTACCGGAAGGTCTTGGATGTTGAGCCTAATAACGTTGTGGCTATCAATAATCTTGCTTGGGTACTTTGTGAAAACGAGGGTAAGCTGCAGGAGGCGCTTACACTGGCTAATCGGGGATTGAAGATGGCACCACGGTATCTTGACCTTGTTGATACTCGCGGTGTTATATACTACCGCCTCGGAGAATACGACAAAGCTGTGCAGGATTTCAAAAAGTGCGTTGAACTTTATTTGCCGACGTTGCCATCAAGTGTAGCTTCGCGTTTTCATCTCGGCAGGGCCTATGCACAAATCGGGCAAAAAGAGCAGGCTATAGAGCAAATAAGTCAAGCTTTGGATTCTGACAATGATATTGGGGGCCTGATGCCTACAGATCAAGCTGAAGCAAGGCGTATGCTCGAGCAATTGCAGAAAGGTAATTAGTTATGGCTGAATTAAGAAATGCAACAGTCCATCACATCGCGGAAGGTAAAAATAGACAAAAAGAATCCAAAGTTTTATTGCTTGACCCAAAGCAATGGCTATATGTGCAGAGTCTGTACAATTTGACTCCCCGTGAGCGTCAAATAGCAGAGCTTGTCTGTGAAGGACTGCGAAATGAAAGTATCGCCAGCCGACTGCACATCAAGCCTGGTACAGTTAAAACTCACATACGGAACATCTATAGAAAAGTGCAGGTAAAAAGCAAGATCGCAATGCTTCTGCAGTTTGTTAGCGAGGCGAGAGGATTCTCCAACCAGAGCCAACAGAGACCTCCCATCGGAATCTGAGATCAAGTAACACAATTCTCTGGGCACCGATGGCGGCCATTGATCATTTCTCTCTTATCCATCCCTAACCTTAGACCGTCCTTAAGATAGTATCGCAGTGCTTTGGACGGTCTGAGTATTTTTTTCTTTAACCTACCACCTAATCCCACGCATAAATATCTAAATCACTAAAATATACTACTTTTGGGATAACTCAAAAGTAGTATCCACATTTCTTTCGAATCAGTTTTCTTAACGGATTCCTGTCCTTATCTAATCCTATTTGCCAATAGACCAAGCTCCCTGAACAGCGTTATAAATTAGGCCTACAAGCTTTTCTGCAAATTCTAAGTTTTTTTTTGTTTTTTCTTGACTTCTGATGCACAAAAGGTTAGAATCATTCAATTAGGTGGTACCTCAGGAGGAGGATCACACCATACAGGTATGTTTTACGGAGTTTTTGTAAGGAGGATTAGTATCTTGACTGCGCGCAAGTGCGCACTCTCTGTAAACGCCATGGGTGCAGCACTTAGTCAGGAGGAGGAGTGGTGTTACGTAACAATAGAAGGTTGTTTGTGCTGCTATTGGTGTCGTTTGTCACAGCAGCGAACGCAGCACCAACAGCCAAAGTAGATAATGACGGCCTATCAGTAACTGTGCTGTCTAACTGCACAGCAGATCATTCCATTTATAATCCATCTCCAACACAAACGCCCTTAGATTTACATCCTGATACTATCAGTCCTGGAGAGACAAATCTGCGTTTGCCAGCTTTCGGTGCCAAATCGACATCTTATCCTTCTCAAACAAAGTCTCTGCCTGCTGTACCGGGAGCACTGCTGATGGCATTGGCAGGATTTCTTTGTGTTTCCCTGGTCAGGGACCGTAGGGTTTGGCTCACAGCAATCTTATGGATCGCTCATGTGAGCTTTGCAACCCTGCCACAGTTTGCTTCTCATTTGAACGATAAGAAACAGGCTGGACAACTCCTTCATTCGACTTCCATATCTGAACTTAGTGAGCCGATCTACCTGAAAAGTGGCGCAGTGCACAGCATAGCTGTCGCAGTTGTCAAACCGGCGGTCACCTCACAATCTGCAATTATACCCAATCAATGCGAATTCTTAACTTTACCGCTTTTATGCGCTGCTCCAAGAGTTGAGCAGATTTGTCATATTTCAGAGTATGCATTTGAACGGTTACCGCGAGGCCCTCCTGAAGCTGCATAGATAACTAAAAGCAACCTTCTAAATATAAAGGGTCGGTGCGCGCAAGACCTTTTGTAATAGACCGAATTTGTTCTGTTTAACATTTTAGGGAAAGGTTAGGCCAAGTAAGGCCATGTATGAAAATCAAAATGCGGATAAAGCTTTAGCTTCGATCCGCGGAGGGCAAATATTAGGACTTGATTGTAAAAAAAAAGGAAGGAAGGAGACAAAGATGAAAAGCCTAAAAACAATTTGTGTAGTTCTGGCCGTTACGTTTTGTTTCTCTGCAACAAGCTGGGCCGCGTACACCATTGATGGCGACCTGAGTGACTGGGGAGTTACTCCATTTACTGACTGGGTCCCGGATAGTTTAACGGCTGATTACTGGGAAACCGACAACATAAATGAGTATTCGGCCAATGGCTACGAGGAAAACTATGACTTCGAAGCTTCGTACTTTGACGATGACCTCAATTACCTGTATTTCGCTGTCGTCACTTCATACGAAATTCCATGGCGCACAACTTCACAGTTTGTCATCGGTGATTTGGGAATTGACCTAAATGACGACTTCAGTGTAACTACGCATGGTGTCGTCGATGGCCTGGAATATGCTGTCCGGGTGAGCTCAGCTAACATGGGTGATGTCGTGCAAGGTCCCACCTGGTCAGGCACCTTTTACTTGGACGGCTTCTGGTCTGGCGAGGGAATGCAGGGTTCGCCATTGCAAGCAGGT
>Ga0315538_1000282_pt1 | contig 33039 bp, 30 predicted proteins | sample SalMarSW160230MG_2_FD_203834 | JGI IMG/M metagenome (GOLD analysis project Ga0315538, IMG submission 203834) | Salt marsh sediment microbial communities from the Plum Island Ecosystem LTER, Massachusetts, United States - Salt Marsh Sediment SW1601-230 ...
GTGTTCTATGTGCTCAATGGTATCCTGGTCAGCAGAACCTTCTGTAAGCTCTTGCAATGTATCTCCGATTATCCGGCCCCCCACCCATATAATCATTAGCCCGACCGCTATTGCCGCAACTTGGTCGCCATGTCCGAAACCAAACACCAGTAATACAAAACCTATAACCACTGCAACCGAACTCAAAGCATCGCTGCGATGGTGCCAGGCATTAGCATAAAGTGTAGGACTATGAGACCTAATCGCAACCCGTCTTGTCACCCTATAAAGCCACTCCTTAGAAAAAATAGAAGCTACCGCAGCTATAAGAACTGGGACCCGTGGAGTAGTGACTTCGTCTTTAGCTATTGCGATTGTTGCATAGTAAACCATCGCCCCGCCTACAAAAATCAAAATCAACGCGATCAACCCACCGAAGAAGGTCTCCACCCGTCCGTGGCCATAAGGATGGCTTCGGTCAGCCTTTTTCGAACCCAAGTGTACCCCCAGCAAAACCGCTATGTCGGTTGCCAGATCAGAAAGAGAGTGAATACCATCAGCAACCAAAGCAAGTGAACCAGCCAACGAGCCTATGACAATCTTTACAGCCGAAAGCGCAAGATTTACCCCCATTCCAATGTATGTAACAGATCTTATCTGCTCGCTGGCGACATCTTGCTTAAGCTTATCCATGCCGGTTCAGCTCAATACTTCGTTACGTATTTTTAAGATGATGTCAATGTATTTTTGAACGGCGCGCTCGTCTTTTGACTCCACTATTGCCCTGATTACAGGTTCGGTATTGCTGGCCCTCAGGTGCACCCAGCCATCCTCGAAATCGAATCGACAGCCGTCCCGCGTGTCTACTCTTGCGTCGGTTAACCTCTTTTTAGCTAAATCCAGAATCCGCTGCGCTTCAGCCTCGTCCGCCTCAAATTTCTCCTTGACCATATAATAGCCACCGATTTCACCAACCAGTTGGCTTACTTTCTTTCCCGTCTCGGCCATCAATTGCAGAACCAGAACAATCCCAACAAGGCTATCGCGAACAGGGCTTATTCCTAAATCAATCACACCCCCGTTACCCTCACCCCCGATGACGCAATCATTCTCAAGCATTGCTGCCGCCACATTGGCCTCACCAACAGGTGTGCGAATAACCTCGTTGTCAGCGGCTTTAGCAATATCATCGACTATTCTCGATGTTGACAGATTCGTAGCTACCTTACCGGGTCGCTTGCTCAGGATGTACTTGGCTGCTAAAGCAAGCGTATATTCCTCACCGATATATTTGCCGGTTTCATCAACTATAGCCAGCCTGTCGGCATCAGGGTCCTGAGCAAAGCCTATGTCAGCTTGTTCGCTCTCTACCACGTCGCAGAGTTCAGTAACATTGTCAACAGTTGGTTCAGGCTGATGCGCAAATAAGCCCGTAGGCGCATCGTTTATAGCTGTGACTTTGCAACCGAGTCTTGACAGCAATTTCTGTGTAACCCGTCCGCCGGCACCGTTGACACTGTCCACAACTACCTTAAACTGCTTCGCCGAAATAGCCTCCCGGTCAACAATTGACAGAACTCTATCGATATGCGTGTCATCGGTCAGGTTGTTAGTAATAACCTGTCCGCAACCGCGTGAATCAACAAAACCAAATCGCTTCTCAAGGAACGCTCGCTTTACTTTTTCAGCTACATCTGATGGTAAAGCACCGCCATTACCCAGCAATAGCTTTATGCCATTATATTGAATTGGATTGTGCGAAGCAGTGATAATGATTCCACCCTCACACTTTGTGTCTTTTACCATGACCGCCACGCCGGGAGTTGTCACGATGCCCAAGTCAACCACATCGACCCCCACAGCGCACAAACCGGCGGCAATTGCTGACGCAAGCATTTGTCCGCTCGGCCGGGAGTCCCTGCCCATAACTACTGATGTCTTATTATCTTCACCCCCAGCTTGTGCCTTCAAAAAGGTGCCAAACGCACTACCGTACTCGGCGGCAATTGTAGGTGTGAGACTATCCCCAACAACACCTCTCATTCCACTGATGCTTATTATGAGTCTCTCCGCCATACTGATACCATACTACCCTCCTACCAAGTACAGGCTGTTCAAAATAGCAAACAAGCACTCCTGCCATCTTACATACATGGCCCGCAGTTAGGCATTTAATCTAATTTACAGACGTATATCTCGTTTACAAAGTCGAGTTTGCCGAGCTCTTCGACCGCCTGTGCATCAGGTTCTTTGTCCAGGCTAACGGCAAGAACAGCCTTTTGCTCGGCCATCTTCTGCCCTACACCCATTGTACAAATATTGATGCCGTGCCGACCGCAAACAGTCCCAACCGCACCGATAACGCCCGGCTTGTCGTCGTTAAATATAACCAGAACCGGCCCCTGAGGCGTCATTTCTATATTGAAGCCGTCAATCTCTATAATCCGCAGAAGTGTCTCACCAAAAACTGAACCTTTCACCGTGCGCTTAACCTTGTTCGTGACCACTCGCGCACTGAAACTCGATGCCACATCTTTCGCTTCGGCATTCTTCGTCTCGTCAATGCTTATGCCGCGCTCCTTAGCCAACACCGGAGTATTAACCATATTCAAGGGCATCTCAAAATGCTTCTGCAATAGTCCTATTGCAAAATTAAGCGTAACTGCTTCGACAGCCATACTCGCGATGCTACCCTGGTATCGAACCTCTACATTCTTAATTTGACCAGGTGCGATCGTGCTGAGAAGCGCACCGATTCGCCGCGCAAGTTTAGCATACTGCTGTACAATCACAGGAACAGCCGCAGTCGTAGATGGAGCATTAAGCGCATTTCTCACTGGTCCGCCCTTAATTGCATCAACAAGAATTCGTGCCGCCTCTACCGCGACCTCAATTTGGGCCTCTTCCGTGCTCGCACCCAAATGCGGCGTTACAAGACAATTCTCAAGCTCCTTAAAACGCGTATTTTCAGGAGGCTCTTTCGGGTAGACATCCAGCGCAGCACCAGCAATACGCTTCGCCGCAAGAGCATCATATAGTGCGTCTTCGTTGATGATGCCTCCGCGTGCACAATTTATAAGCCGCACGGTCGGCTTCATCATCTCGATCTGTTTAGCGTCGATCATATTCAATGTCTGTTCATTTCTCGGCACATGCACGCTAATATAGTCAGCTTCCCTGAAGATCCTTTCCAGATCATCAATAACTTCCACTCCGATTTTTTCAGCTTCACTAGGCGGCGCAATGGGGTCATAGCCGAGTATCTTCATATTGAATCCTTTTGCTATCGTTGCAACCGCCATTCCTATCCGGCCCAAACCTATAAGACCAAGAACCTTATTGTTCAACTGGTTGCCCATATATTTCTTACGGTCCCAGGCACCAGATTTCAGACTGTTGCAGGCTGGAACAACGTTTCGGCTCATTGCAAGTATCAACGCCATGGTGTGCTCTGCCGCGCTGACCGTATTACCGCCGGGCGTATTCATCACAAGGATTCCTTTTCGGGTCGCCGCCGGGACATCAATGTTGTCCACGCCCACACCCGCACGGGCAATGCCCTTCAACTTGCCGGGATTAGCCAGGACATCCGCCGTCACTTTCGTCCCGCTTCGGACAATCAACCCATCATGTTCGCCGATAATCTGAGCCAACTCTTCTGGACTGATGCCGGTTTTGACAACAGCTTCGACGCCATCCATCGAATTAAGCAGGTCAATACCTTCCTGTGCAAGCTTGTCTGTGATAAGAACTTTAATCATGCTTAGCCTCCAAAAATGTCAAATTCTCACGTTTGGGTGCATATTGTATGCAAGCCTGCCAAAAATATCAAGTGCGGCTTAGCCCCACAGGCCTGTCCTGGGGGTTTCCCATCAGGCGTACCCGAACAAAAAGGGCTGCACGCATTGAGCTTGCAGCCCTATATAATTTCCTTTCTGCAGATACTTTCACAGTGTTCTGCGTCTCCGCAGCCAACCAAGATACCAGCTAAGTCCTTACGGCTGGCAATTCGGATCGAAGGGATTAGCGCACTCCATCCAGTGCTCAGCAAATATGGCAAAGTCATCAAAATCAACGTAGCAGTCGCCATTTAAGTCACCTGGAATTGGACGCAAGCACTGAAATGGCGCAATTTCTTTTAATTCGCTGAGATCGTTTAAGGAACCTGTAGATGCACTAATACCTCCCTCAGCTATTAATCCTATCTCAAAGACATAAATCTCAACATCTGTGACTGAGTAACCGGCTGTATCAGAAGTTGTTGGTAATGTAATACCTAAATCGGATTCTTTTCCATAAAAATTTAATGGTGTAAATGGCTTGTCTGTGTCAAGATACCACCAAATAACTGCATCTTTGTAAGTACTATGCAAGACGGTTACATCTTGAATATCTATCAAAATCATCTGATCATTTCCCATCTCCCAGGCCGATAAATCACTTTTCACCCAATAATATACTCCTTGATCAATAACAATTCCATCCTCTAAGGTACTAAAAGACCATACTGAAGGATGACATGTAAGACACGGGTCCGTTGATGCATAATACTTTTCGACACCTGATTCGGCACCTAAAAATTTAACATTTATTCCATCGTTGTAAACTATTGCAGTCTCCACACCCATAGTATTAGTTATTTTTACACCTGATATTTCCCCACATATATAAGGTACTGTTTCGGTCCCTGTAATTTCACTTGTATATTGTCCGCTTGGTCCAAATGTCCATTCATAAGTTCTTACACCATATCCTACAGGATCAAGAGGAAAATAGTCAGGGAATTGAATTGCATGTGCCTGAGTAGTCCATAATGTTATAATAAAAGCTATTGCTAAACTTCTTAAAAAGTCGCACGTTTTCAATTTTATTTGCAAGCAATTCCGTGTCATTCTTTCACCTCATTTAGCGATTGCGTTCTCTCACAACAAAGTGTCTCTTTCCTTTTTCTCTTGTGTCAGAATTTGTTTTTTTTCTTTTTCTTAACCTAAAATCGTCAATACTTAAAAAACGAGTGTCTCATCTCATAGGATACCGCCTCATTCGGGCCACGAGTCACGCTTCACGAGTGGAGCGGTTTTGCCGCGATATACAATTACGCCGGTCGGACATTTTCTCTCGCTTGCTTTCATCCGCAAAATCATCCTCAAAGCTTTTCGCAAACTATCAATTAATACTACCCTAAATTACTGAATAATTCAACCAAATTCTTGCCCTTGCACTCGTCTTGCAAGCCTGTCCAATTAACAGTCCATGGCCGCAAATATCTTCGTGTGTCAACCCCAGAAATACCCAGGAAATATTCTATACGTTGACTACCCACAATAGCTATTGTTTCTTGCCGTAAAAACGGTCATTTATTAACGATTTTTGCGAAGAATCGCTGTTTTTTGCGCATTTCTGCTAATTTATCCCAACTTTTGCACTTGTGCTCTTGTGCACTTAAGCACTTATATCTTATGCACTTACAAAAATTTTGCCCAAAAGTCTCGAAAAACTAAATGTCCAAATACACACGGAAATCCGCTCTCCACCGCGTCAGTTTTTCCGCTACCACTATTACTGTTGTTTATCCTCACTCTATGCCTTGCTTATTATAATTTAACGTATTTTCCCCGCGTTTTTCGTGGCTTCCCTTCCGTTATTCCTTAAAGGCATCTAAGAAAAATTTTTTGCATAATTCTATTGCTTTTTTTAAGCCGCAGCTTACTATGACGGCGCCGTTTGAAGCTTATTTTTTATGTCCTGGTTTTGTTGGATGAATCGGAATATACAACACTATCTTTAAGGCGTAAAAAAATGTGTCAATCATGTGGATGTACGCCGTGTAAGGTCTGCGGTGCCCCCATCGAGGATGGAGTCTGTTCCGGCTGTGGTGAGCCAGCGTCTGACTGCATTTGCGAGCCCCTAGAAGATCAATAATTTTGCATCAAGCCTGGTTTGCGGGTTTTAGGCTTTCGCAAATCACTGAGCCTGCGTGGTAGCTTTATCGTCTGCGCAGGGCGGGTTTTCGCTGTGCCCTGCGAAAGCACAGGACAAAAACGTGGCAGTCCACTGGGATACCAAGGGATCCATTGTTTCAACAAATCCTACAGAGAAAAGCAAAGAAGCCTGAAAATTCAGACGTCAGGAGTCGGTCCCGCCACAGGCGGGTTAACTTCTGTAGTCTGAGCAAGTTGTGCCCACCGCCTGCGAAACACCAACAGGCCCCATAGCCCGACAAGGCCGAAGGGTAAAAAGACGAGCTCGACTACCCACACGCCCAACGTTGTAAGATCGCCAAGCAGATTCTCTAAGTGCATAATGCCGGCGATCTCGTCCACGGCAGTTTTATACCAGAAGGCCAGCCAGAACCAACGCCAGTCCTTGGTCTGTACCGTATAGACGATAAGCACACACGAAAACGCGTGTAGAAAAATAGCTATGATCCTCTCAACAATCGGGGCAGGAATAATCAGAAGTGAACTGGTTCCACCAGTAACTTGTTCAAGCATTCCTTCGGGCAGCTTATCCGGAATCAGAATAACCACCAGAACCATTACAAAAGATGCAACTCCGACCAGAAAGGCTTCAACAGCTCCAAAGCCCAAGCCAAAGGCAACGACTCCGTCATAATCAGCCCAGCGTATTCTCTTAATGTATGCAAAGGCTAAGGTAGCTCCGCATTCAAAGACGCCAGTCAACAGGCCGATATACAGCCATAGGAACGGCTCTGCAACGTACTTTGGCAACGCCTCGCGGGTAGCCGCCAATTATCGTTTGGTTCGGGATAGCAGCAACGATTTTCACAGCAACACCTACAACCCATGCAAGTGCGCCCCAGGCGAATATACGCCAGAGTACACCACATTTTGCTTTCCAGTAAACGACCGTCACTATAGCGACGGCCATCATTCCCACCCCGCTCAGAAAAAATAGCGGACTCATATCTCCCCTTTCAATGTTAATGCCAAGTTATACCTGCCATTCTCGCCAGTCACGGGCAACTATTCACAGATTTATCAGAGCATCTATCGTGCTATCGGCGGCATCCTGGATTCTTCTCTGACGCTCTTTATAGGCCTGGACCATTTTGTCATACATCTCTTTGTCGTTTATAAAGCTCTTTTTATCCCATCGATGCATCTTGATAAACAGGCTGGACTCTAACAACTGTTCTTTTAGCCTTTCGGCGTCGCTCACTTCCAAAGCTGGCGTCTCCTGAATATACACGCGAATCAAAGCATCATAGTCGCTCTGAACTCCGTCCACCCAGAAGTATCGAACAACGCATAAAACAATCAGCCCAAAAATAAGAAGAACAACTAAAGTTGCCCCAACCGTTCCGGATTCTCTATGTTTCTTTCTGGCTTGAATAGTACAATAATCCCTCATCGTTTTTGCCCTCTTTTAGAATCTCCATCAACTTCTTTCAGCTAATGCCCGCGATAATGTCACTGCCCAGCCCGCAGCAATAATAACAATCAGAGCTAAGATAATGTATCTAACTTTGATCTCATAAAAAACACGCCTCAGAACACAAGGGTATACCCCGAAGATCGCCATCAACAAGGCCACAAATGCCGCAACAACAATAAAACTGCATAAAAAAGCTGCTGCAGGCTGAATATAAAACGCCTCCAAAATTTCGATTCGTGCAAACGTTAGCGTCGCCGTAGTCCATCCGCAAGTCGGACACGGCAAACCATATCTCTGTTTGAAGCCGCATGGCCCAAGCCACCAGCCGATATCAATTCCACGCCACTGTGCCAACCACAACAGCCCAAACGAACCAGCCACTACCAAAAAGAAAACCGCAGCAAATATCCGCTGACGAGATGAAGCGCGACAAAATATTTTTCGCTTATTTGCCTGTTGGCCTTTCCACATAACTACGTTAGAATAGAAATACCTTATTGCTCTGTCAACCTAAGAAGTGGCTTGGTATCTATATATGGCTCTGGAACAGAACGACTTAAGCAGAATGTTAGAAACAGCTACCGTCGCAGCCCGTCTGGCTGGACAGCGGGCTATGGAAGAAATCAGCTTCGTAAAGGCCTCGGTAAAAAACACCACTGAACTCGTAACCCAAACCGACTTACGGTGTCAGAAGATAATCATCGAAAGAATCAAAGAGAACTACCCGGACCACGGTTTCATTGCTGAGGAAGGCGACCAGGGTAAGATCTTTAAGCAATCACCGCGAGGTTCCGAGTCTCTCTGGTGGGTTATAGACCCGATAGACGGAACAAACAACTTCGTGCACCAGATACCTCTTTTCGCCGTCAGCGTCGCCGCTTTACACGAAGGCAAGCCAATCGTCGGCGTTATATTCGAGCCTGCCACAGATTCCATGTTCATCGCCGTTAAAGACAGCGAAGCACAACTAAACGGCAGAAGAATCACCGCCAGCGAAGAAACTATGGATGAATTTTCAAGTGTCGGCCTCGACAGCCACTTCGATTGTCCAGGCGACATTCCGAACTGGGCCTGCCAGATAATCAAACGCACGAGATTTCGCAATCTCGGCTCATCAGCCATTCAGCTCGCATACGTGGCCAAGGGCAGCATAATAGGTACAATCATTACCACTCCAAAGTTGTGGGACATAGCTGCTGGAGCTGTAATAGTAGAAGCTGCTGGAGGTGTTACTACCAACTGGAAAGGCGAGCAAATCTTCCCTCTAAATTTAGAAACCTACGAAGGCTCAATACTGCCCACGATTGCAGCCAATAAGAAAGTCCACGCCGAAATCGTGCAGATGCTCAATTCCTGATGGTATTATCTATCGCGGGTCCGGAACAGTATGCAACGCAATAACCCGCACCTTATCAGTATTAGAAGAAACTTCACTCCTATCGAGAAGGGCTACGATCCTTTTTTGAGGACCATCGGCCCCCAAGCGAACAAGTATATAGGCTGTGAAGACATCGCTTCTTACAGTAACAAGGTTACTTATGCGCGAAAAAATAACATCACGCTCCTCAAAATCATCCACAGCCCCATCGCTTGGCGTCAAATCAGGAAAGCTCTCTATATCCTCCGAGTCATTCGCATAGTAGCTCATCTGCGGAACCTGCATCAGCTCACTAATACTCCTAAAACCGAGCAGTCCAACCCGGCCACTGTAGTCAGGCCCACCGGTAACCGTTGTCTTATCACGGTAGGCAACTACTGCCTTTGCAAGCCAATAATTCGGCGTATGAGCGGAAATCCATGGCAATTGAGCAATCACAAACCAAGGCGCCGTATTGATATTTATCCTGCCTTTGATCCTTGTTTCATCAGAGCCGTGGCCGTGCACATTAGGATCAAAGACAGTCAAGTAATTAAACAGATTTGCATAAACTTCCTGTTCCAAATCTATCCGCACGTCAGCCTCGGTGCACCCAGTTGGTGTATTATACGCGCTTGCCCGTAGAACCATCCCGATTTCACCAATATTTGTAAAAGGCTTATTGGCAGGATGAGCTTGTACCTTCGCAGTATCCGATGATACAAAACTGTTGTGTCGGCCAAGTGTAGGATCAGCCGCCTCAGCCGCACCTGCCCACAAACGGCGAATACACTTATGCAAAGTTATATCCCGCTGAATACTACGAGCCCGTCCATCAACGATAAACTCGATACCTGGAACACTGAGTGAATCAACAGTTATAGGTTCTTCCTGAATAATACGCTGCAAAGAAATGGTGCTGCCGGGTCCAAATACAATGCTACTTGGCTCTTGCACCTGTCCGCTATATTGGCTTCGGTTGTAACCGTATGGGCTTGTATCAGCCGGCTCTTCGGAGTCACTAAAGCTCACCGGCAAATTTGCATCCGTATCCTCATACCTTATGACATGAAAACGCCTTGAGCCAGACCATAAAATGGGAGTATGTATACCATCAACCACAATCTCCCAACCGTTTGGATCGTCATCCTCGAAATACGGTTTATATAATTCAACCGCGTATGATGTATGCGTTGTCTCCTCTTGTCGCACGCACCTATAAGCTACTTCGGAAATATAGATACAAGGAGTCTCAAAGCCATAATACATTGATCCTTCGGCATCATCAAGAGTCGCCACATTGGAATCGGCATCACGATAGTCTAACATATTAACCGCCATCTGCGCAGCTAATCCATCGGCGTCCGAAACGTTCGGGTCGGTCCGAATAAGCGCCGCCCTTATCGCTTTATGCAGCAAACCTACATCAGCCGTATTAACATTAACCATCTTGTGAAGAGCCGTCTCATCATCTAAAGTTATCGCCGCAGGATTGATAATCCGGTCCATATTGCAGGTGGTGGTAACATGCCGGTATGCATAATTCGGATCCAGATTCGGATCGCTGCTAACAGCGGCATACACACTTAAAACCCAATCATCAAGATCCTTGAAAGGTCTTGAGGACGTCCAGCCATTTTTGAATTCTCCCCCCCATTGTTCCACCCTCGCTTGTATATCCTCCTGATTCAGCAAAAACCTATAACGAAGCTCGAGCTCGTCGGAAATATCAAATGGCGTGTAAGACTCACTTCGCTGCCCATACTGCCAAATAACATATTTCTCATAGGCAACTAAATCAATAGGCGAAACACCTACACCGTAGTTCGCTCTCTCCAAGAGCAGCGCCGCCTCCTCAGCCACAGTAGCAGAGTTCACCGGCCGGCCGGCTAATCCCATCACATTCACTTGAAGCACGCTTGAACCATCGATATTATCCAAGACCTGGCTGTTTGGATCAAACTTATAGCCGGTGTTGACATTTAGCATTCCACCGTTGTCAACAACTCGCACTGCCGCGTAAATAGGCTTACCTTTGCTCGAAGTCACATCACTAAGCTCGATCCATTTTGAATCCGCCACACCGTCACCATCAGCATCGGCAAGCTGTTCCAGTAGCTCTCCGGAGGAGCCCAACGATACTGCTTTACGCTCTGGGACTATTGCTTTGAAACAGTTGTTCGGGTCTGAATTACTTATCAATATATCATTCGTGCCCCACTCCTTGGAGCCGAGAAGACCTGTAACATCGCTTATCTGCCCCCAGAAATAATCATCCCCCGATTTGTATGGCTCAAGACTCGCCAGCCACACATTATTCGCATCCGGATAGTCGTAGTATTCTTGATTCGGATCATCCGCTCCAGGAACATCCAAAGCCAGCTCCTCGCATATCCTCGCCAGTATAGTATCGACCGCAAAACTAAGTTCCCTGTTCTCAGATGTCGCTGTCGTGGCCATTTTATCGATGCGAGACATCATTACAAACAGAACACCAACAATGGCCAACAAACTGGTCAAAACCACGGTCAAAATAAGAGCTGAACCCGCAAGGCTAACTCGCTGACAAAATTTCTTTTGCTCCGCTTCCATAACAACGATCAATCACCTAAGTAAACGATATGCGTAAATATCCTTCTCCCCTCTATAATTCCTTTTGAGTCATACAACGTAAAAGTGAACTTAAGCGCACGCCCAAGCCCCGGAATTGCATCAAAATGCGCCCGGTCAACCTCGTTTGGGTCATAGTTTATATCGTGTATACTCACTCCTCCGTAAGGAGGATAAGGGTACAACACACCCGGAACAGCTTCAGGATCAAGTCTCTCGCCCGATGAATCCAGCCAGAAATCGCTATCCGCCAAACTGCCATCACCATTTGGGTCAACCTCAGGTACCCATCGTTGCTCGGCATCGTACCAGCCCTGAACCTTAAACTCACCGACACCCTCACATAGCAGCATGTGTAACGAATCCGGGTCCCTCGTATCCACGGTTGCTCCTCTTACCTTTGCACTTACTGGGACGTGGTCAGCACCGACGTCTTTGATAACAATATCGGTGATAACAGAAAGTATATTTCGTTTAATCGGCGCATTTGGCTCACTTGCCAGTTCATCCCAGGGTATATACTTCCATCCCTCCAATGAAGTGATTTCATATTCGCGTACGTTGTTCCACTGAAACCATTCTTCATTACTTCGCGTGGTGGTCACAGGACTTAGAAAATCAACGAACTCAGGGTCCGTCTCAGCAGTCAATATATGCTGCGTCCTCGCAAGTACTCGTTCTCTCCGGTCCTGCTGTCTTTGTTGCTGCCCTCGTGCAGTTGCGCTTAAGTCGGTAAATTCGCTTGCTCTTTTTCCTTCTGCATTCTTTGCCAGCATATAGCATATTCTTGCAACATTGCCGCGAACCATTGGACTGGTCCCATAGGACTGAAAGTCGCCGCTAGAGAAAAACATAATCCGATCGAACCTGACATATCTACCGAGGTCGTTATCATAGCTGGCCGTCCACGTTACAAAAATCTCGCCATCCTTGCACAGACCCCTCAAGTCCGCATCAAGTTGGTCTGTAATAGTCCGCAACTTCTGCATAATCTCAGCATTGGCGATAGCCGTGCGATGAGAATCTATGCTCACCTTAAAAATCACACTGGCAAAGGAAAACATCATTGCCAGTATCCCCATCGCCACGATAAGCTCGATTAGAGTAAACGCCCTTCTCATTCTGCGCATCTAAAATCTGATTACCCTCTGATAGACTGCTATGCACGGATTACTACCCCTGCCAACCGGCGGCGAAACTACCCATACCCAACCATCCGTGATCCCCCCCTGCCACGGCCTGTCAAGTACAATCCTGTCGGGCTGATCCGCACGTCGTTCCAGAACACGGTATATCTGGCCTGTCATGTTATCTATTATTATGCTACCATCATTAATGAAAGTCCTCTCATCAACGCCATCAGACGCTACAGCATCACTTATCGAGAGCTCATTCGCATTGTGTGCTGCGTCTCGCGTAACACTCACAAGAATCGGCCAAGGCAAGGAAATCTGCTCGAGCCCAGGCCAACCACTCGAACTTTGCCTGCACCAGTATTGTGTGCTGCTGCCAGCTTTTCTACTGATAAGAACAGTCACCTGTATGAGTCTGCTATCCTGGCTGATCCGCCTGCAAAGAGCAGCCCAGCAGTACTGTTTCTGCGACATGGGCGCCGCGTCTGAAGGATACATAAGCTCATTGTCTGGGATGAGTGTTGGCGCTTTAAAAACTGTAAGCTGATCGGTTGTCAGATCTGGATCATTGAAGTCAATACCATACAGTCTTATCTTTGCAAAGGCCTCCTCAGCCGCTACTGCAGCGATAGTCCGCTCAGTCGAAATAATGGAAAAGTGAATACCTGTAAGAAATGTCCCACCTACAAAGAGCAGCCCGATCGCAAGCGCACCAACCGCCAACAACGTCTCCATGAGAGAAAAACCATTATGTTGTAGCCTGCCTATCATAAGTTAATCAATCCGTTGATATCAGTGTCCCTGTATGAGGACTGACATAAGCTATTTCATTGGTCAACATCACAAGATAATCCGACCAGGCACTTCCCTTTTCGTAGGCCTGCTCGAATTTGTCTTTTTTATAAACAACAAAACTCTTTCGGCTCGGCTCCGGCCCTAACCCGAGGTTCGAATACATGCTCCAGGAAGCACCAAAATAATCATCCTGATAAAACATTCCGATCCCTGCATCCACTTGGGCCTTTTTATTGAAAATATCGTCACTGCTAATACCCCTATTGGAAGCACTATCAACATAACCATCTCTATTTCTGACCTGGACGCCATGAACCACGAGCTTCCCACTCGGAGAGAAAACGATAGAAAATGTAGTTGTGTCTATGACCTCAAAAGGTTCGTTAATAAGACCATCCCCTCCAAGTGCAGGATCATCAAGCCTAATCTCCTGAGAGTTTATAGGATTAACCGTGTTTCGACTGGTCACAATTGTAAAATCCGTTACTCCTATCGACTCCGGCAGTTTTACCGGCTTAGCACCCTTGGCCGCGCAAAAGCCCCACGCCAGCATGTCGGGTTCTTGAATTACCAAGACCATGTACTGCCGCCCATGCAGATCTGTCTGAAATCTAATGCCCGCGTATCGCTGATTCTTCGCTGCTATAGCACGCGCCGACGTCAACGCTGCGCTTATCATACTCTTGGCAGCACCTTCAGATTCAAACGCACTAAAAAACGCCCGTACCGCCGGCAGCCCCAGACCCACAAGCAGAACGATCACCGCAATGACAACCGTCATCTCTATTAGTGTAAGACCTTGTTGTGCCTTTATTGCTTTCATCGCCATGGATAGCAGCAACTGTGTAGAATAAAATTATTTATTCTCTCACTTGCTGCTTATATCATCACTCGTGCCAAATTTACCATCCGGACCGGCTGAACGAAGCACTGGAAAACTCCTCACCTCAGCAAGGTTAGGAGGAACAACCTTCTCATCGTAATAGTCATATTGCAGCACCGTGCCCACCCTGCTTTTTTGACCCTTCACAGGCCAAGGGTCCACAACCCTAAATAAAGGATACTCTCTACCGTCAATTACAATTTTCAATCTATTGCCATTCGAATCTTCACTGGTTACTAAAGACCTATCAATCCTATCCAGAATCTGCTTGCACTGCGGAACCATGCTCAAAAAGAAATACAATGCTTCGCTTCCCGAATAACTCGGCTCGTGAACACCTCCGGTAATCGTGACACCACCTGCTCCCAAAGCGTCCCGTAATGTGCTTTGAAGCACATCAGCCGAAAAATCGTTGCAGTCCAAGGGAAAATCGAAACCTAAATATGATCCCGAATAGCTATATTCGTAATCATGAAATTGCTCCAAAGCAGTACATAGAATCTCAATAGTACTTTTAGCAAGTCTTTCTTTGCCCTGGTTGTTAATTCGAGATGCAACACTCGCTACAATCGCAGCCAGAATTACAATAATCGCCAAGACAACCAGCATCTCCACAAGTGTCAGGCCGTATTTACCTCTATGACTTTTCATAGTCATAAGCTTGCTCTGTGAAATGAGGGTAGCAGCTTAATTGCTAAAAATTGCGGATATCGTCGCCCGTCCCGTAGAAACCGTCCGGGCCTGCTGAGATTAGTATGTATGAGCCAGGTCGATAAGGCCACGGTCTTGCCGTCACTTTTGGGTCGATTACGCCGCCTTCTGACGAATAGAAAACAGCCGGATCAACAAGAGGGTGTTGCTCGCTATCCTTGACCCTACCAAGCCCCACAAGAGGAGCGTTATCTCGAACATTGTAGATATTCTGTTCAAACGCGGTAGGATCATTAACCATATTTTTACTGGATGTATTCGCTCTATAATAAAGAATTGGCGTGCCAGCCGTTGCCGACTCGCCATTTGCAAGATTGATCTTTTTAATGCCAAAGGAATCACAAATCACATATCTGTCGCCCCGAAGTGGATCAGTTAGACCAACGCCAAACAGCTCGGCCAGTGTAAAAGCACTTGTGGTCGCCAGCTCAAGGTAAGGTCCTTTTCTCTTACTCATATCGATTCCGCTGTCGGGATTATAGAAAAAGTAAGAACCGGCTGCATATTCCACCCCACCTACCCAATATGATTTTCCATTCATTCCATCAGCCCGCCAGTCCGAGTCGGGGTGAAATCCCATCAGATCCCAGCCAAGAAGCGCCTCAGCAAGTTTCTGTGCACCGCAGTAATCACGTAGACCCGTTGCTGCCGGTGGAGGTGCCCACCATTCCGACGGCGGATAATCACCATAGTCATTCTTGAACGCAGCAAGAGCCAGTTCAATCGTAGTAAACTGCGCTTTTTGCTTCGTCCCTTTCGCGACATTGCGCACCGAATTCAAAGCAGGTATCAGCAACCCAACTAATAGCGCAATTATCGCAATGACCGTTATCAACTCCATAATTGTTAAGCCTGTCCTCTTACGCGCCACAGCCATCCTCTTTCAAAAATTCTCTCGTTAATATTGCTAATCCAGCAGTCAAACCGTTCAGCACCGATGCAATACCCTTTATCCAACCGCTATGCTCAAAACCACTTTAAGAATTGTTCAACTCGCAGCAACTATTACCCATAAATCACAACCAAAACGCTGACACACACTTAATTAATTCATCCTATTAACTGCCCTCGGCGCTGCAGCTACTGATACTTCCAGTCAAAATTGCACACATCGTCAGACGTCCCATACTCTCCATCAAAACCGGCGGAAATGAGAATGTAAGACTCCACTCTGTAAGGTCTCGATGTTGTTGTAATCTTGTCGTTCCTGGTATTCTTATAGAACCGCTCTGGATCTGCAAGCCTATGATCGGTTCCACTCGTATCACCTGGCTTTTGCAAGAGAATCAAGTCTTGGTTGTCCCAATAATTATATATGTTACCCATATCATCTGTACGCGTCGATGCAATCGTCGCATCATGCAGGCTGCTTGATGTATTTGCCTTATAGTATAGTATGGGCATACCAACCTTTGATTCGCCTTCGGGACCAAGATTTCTCACTCGCGCATACACATCACACAACACGAACATATCACCGGGAAGAGAACCTGTATCATCATACAGATCCCCTAACTCGTACGCACTTGCATTCTCAAGCTGCAAATACGGCCCTTTTCTTGCCAATAAGTTGTCGACATAACGCGGATCACCCTCAGAAAGCCCATATAGCTGAGTTGCTGCTGTGCCATCTATCGTACCGTCTCTTCGAAAACGCGAATCCGGGTGAAAACCAAGCATATCTTGCCCCATCATAGCTTCGCTAAGCTTCATCGCACCGCAGTATGGTACACCACCGCCAGTGGTTGACCCATCCAATGCGCTCGACGTGGGATAATCATCATTCTCATTTAAAAACAACTCCATGGCTGCCTCGATGCTGTGGAACTGAGCCTTCTGCCTCACCATCCTTGCATATCGCCTGACCTTATTCAGCGATGGCAGAAGAAGGCCTATGAGAATCACAATGATGCTCATCACCGTCAGCAATTCGACAATCGTAAATGCCCCCTTGCTTTTGGATTTGTTGATAATTGGATTCATTTTCTTCTCCTTGTACTAAACGTTAGTTTTTTAACTCGCAGTGGAGCTTAACCCTGAAATAACCTGGATCATCGGTAAAAACACTGACATAACAATGAGCATTACAACGCTGCCCAGCCCAAGAATCATGATCGGCTCAAGAAGTGACATCATCGACCCTACCAGCACCTCCACCTGCTCGTCGTAGTTGTCCGCTACCTTCAGTAGCATCTTGTCCAGATCACCGGTTTCCTCACCTACCGCAACCATATTAGATACGATCAAATCCACCGTCTTTGACTGCCGCAACGGACCTGCGAACGTGTCGCCCTGCCGGATCGAATTGTGAACACTCGCTAACATGTTGGCGTAAACCTCGTTGCCCGCTGTCTCACGTGTAACATTCAGCGCATCCAGTATCGGAACACCGGCACTGATAAGCGTCCCAAGCGTTCTCGTCCATCTTGTAATAGCAACCTTATTTGTTAACTGACCCATGACCGGCAATCTCAACTTGATAGTATCCAGAACTAACCTGCCAGGGCGAAACTGCTTGGCACCTCTAATCAGAAAAACAATCAGAAACGGCATCGCCAACAAAACCGCCCAACCCCCTATCCGTACACCATAAATCTCGGGCGCCCAATCTGGTCCGTACGCGATCCAACTGCTTATCCCCAGTACCGTCCTGGTCATTCTGTTCAACTCCTGACCTTGAAGCATCTCTGTAAGCACAGTCTCAAACTGTGGTATCACAAACTTCATTAACCCAAGAAGAATGAGAAACGCCGCGCTCAAAACAACAAGCGGATATATCATCGCGCTTTTGACACGAGACTTGAGCTTCATGGCACTTTCTTTGAAGTCAGCCACACGTGCCAGGATCAAGTCCAGCACACCGCCGGCCTCGCCAGCCGCCACCATGTTCACAAATAACCGATCAAAAGTTCTTGGGGACTTGGCCATCGCCTCTGATAGTGTTGAACCTCCTTCAATATCATCGGCGACGTAACCGATGACCCTCTTGAACGTTCCCGATTTCTGGTGTTCTTGTAAGATACGCAACGAACGCAAAATAGGCAAACCCGCATCCTGAAGCGTAGAAAGTTGTCTGGCAAACTGTGTTAAATATTTAACCTTGACCTTGCCGCCGGCACCTCGCCTGCGTTTCGGTTTCGCAGCAGCTTTAACCGCTGCCTTTCCTGCAGCTCGCGAGCGAACCTTCGTCGGGAAATATCCCATGTTCCGTATCTTGCTTATCGCCTCCTTCTCACTGAGGGCTTCAACCTCATTCTTTATTTCCAACCCCTGTGAGTCCAGTGCTGTATACTGAAAAACAGGCATTTTGACCTACCTCAAATTGAACTTAGCACTTTCATTAAAAATCACACAAAAATATCAACTAATGCTCCCTGACGAGTGTTTTGGCAAACTATAACGTCAAGCCTGCCGAACCATTCAGATAGCGTCTCCCTGTCACGCCAATCGCAGACGAAACGTCTATCCAATGAATGAGAGATCGCTTACAATTCGCACACCAGTTTTTCTTCCACGTGACATCAATCTCTCCTGACGGGTCATTCAATTAAATTATCACAGAACGCTAACATTATCCTTCAATGATTGTTTCTTTGACTACCTCATCGATGGTGGTAATACCGTCATAAATTGCAGCTAAGCCGTTATCACGCAGCAGCCTCATTCCAGTCTTTTGGGCTGCGGCACGCAGAACATTCGTCGACGCACGATTCATTACCAATTCGCGCATCTCATCGTTGAACGTCATAATCTCAAAAACACCTATTCTGCCCTTGTAGCCGGTGCTGTTGCATTTATCACAACCTCGTCCATAGTAGAACTTCTTGCCCTTGATGTCGTCTTCTGTAATACCCAATTCACGCAATTGTGTCTCATCCGGCTCGAATTGCGTCTTGCAATTCTCACATATTCTTCTGACTAATCGCTGAGCAACGATGCCTTCAAGCGTAGCAGTCACAAGGAATGGCTCCACCCCCAGATCCAGAATTCGAGCGATAGAACTCGGGGCATCATTCGTGTGCAAAGTTGTAAACACTACGTGACCAGTCAGCGACGCCTGCGCCGCAATCTCCGCCGTCTCAAGGTCACGAATCTCACCAACAAGTATGATATCCGGGTCCTGACGTAGAATCGAACGCAAGCAACGCGCGAATGTAAGGCCTATATCCGGTTTCATTTGAACCTGAATCAAGCCATCGATGTCGTACTCTACAGGGTCCTCTGTCGTAATTATTTTCGTCTCAATGTCATTTAATTCACTAAGCGCCGCGTAAAGCGTCGTGGTCTTGCCGCACCCTGTTGGCCCAGTGACGATTATGATGCCATTAGGTTTGTGAATCAACTGACGCACCAATGCCACATCATCCCGCCGCAATCCCAGCTTTTCCAGATCAAAGCTGACCTGAGACCTGTCCAATATACGCAGGACAACACTCTCTCCGAACATCGTCGGCAGTACGCTCACACGCAGATCAATCGGATTGCCTTGGACAGTCAGTGATATTCGCCCATCCTGTGGCAGACGACGTTCAGCTATATCCAGGTCAGCCATAACCTTGATACGCGAGCTCAGTGCAGCCGCAATGTATTTCGGTGGCGGAATCATTTCATACAAAACACCATCAATACGATATCGCATCTTGTACTCATTTTCGAACGGCTCGAAATGGATATCCGATGCCTTATCCCGTATCGCCTGCAGAAGTACCAGATTCAGCAACTTCTTGACGGGATTTGACTCCGACAGCTCTTTCAGTTCATCAAGGTCAATACTTTGATTTCTACCCTCGAATTCCGCTAAAAAAGTATCTGCCTGTATCTCACCTATAAGCTCGGTGATGTTCTCATCCTGCGTTTCGTAGTATTTGGTCAAAGTGCTCTCTAAAGCACTCGGATCAGTTATCTTCGCAATGACCTTAAAATCCATCAGGGTACTCAGGTCGTCAGTCGCTCTGAAGTTATCTGTATTATCCAGTGCTACAGTGAGCTGGTTCCGCTTCTTGTCATACTCAATAGGAACTATATGGTATGTCTTGGCCATCTGTGCGGGAACCTTTTCGATTATATCAGGAGGTATTTCCAGCCCGTCTATGTTCACATATTCCATACCTCGCTGAGCCGCCAGTGCGATACGCAACTCATTTTCACCCACCAATCCCAGTTCCACGAAGATCTGTCCTATCCGCACGCTCCCATTCCGCTGGCTCTGAACTTTCAGGCATTCATGCACCCTATCACGGCTCAACAACCCCATCTTCATCAATATCCGACCGAGCGGTCTGCCTCGCAGTTGCTCGATAGGAGGAAGTTTTTCCGCTATTTTGGTCTTGGCCATATAAGTTTCCCCTAAAACAAGTCTTACCTCATGCCTATTTTATTATACGACATTAAAACGTTTTTGTACAACAAATTACAAATTGGACACTTAATTTATAAGACAGCCTATACCGATAACATCAAGCTTATCACACACTCCGATTACACACAAATGGAGTGAATCAAACGCCCAAAGCCCCCAGAACACCCTCTACGCAGCCAGTTGTAGCACATAAGCACAACTAATCACGTTCTCAGAATCGGTCCCATATCCTCCATCTCTTTAGCTGCAGCTTCCTTTTTCTTTCTTCCTGTCTTGCCCTTAGCTGCATTCATCTTCGCAACAGCCTTTTCCTGCAAAGCTCCTGGCTGCCGGCTCTTGTCAATCATCTCATCCAGAGTAATCTTACCTATGTCGTAGAGCTGCCAAAGGTGTTCATCAAGAAGCTGCATCCCCAGCTTCCTGCCCGTCTGGATGCTCGAATCGATTCGATAAGTCTTGTTCTCGCGGATAAGATTGGCTATGGCTGGCGTTACAACCATGAATTCGTATGCGGCAACTCTCCCTCTACCGGTGGCTAACGGGCACAAGGCTTGGCTGAGAACTGCTATCAGATTGCTGCTCAACTGAATACGTATCTGCTCTTGCTGGTCTACGGGAAAAACGTCTATCAATCTGGTAATCGTTCCTGCAGCGCTCGTTGTATGAACTGTGCTAAAGACCAGGTGGCCGGTTTCAGCGGCCCTGACGGCAGATTCAATTGTTTCGAGGTCCCGCAATTCGCCTACCAAAATCACATCGGGATCCATTCTCAGAACACGTCTTAACGCCTCGCCAAAGCTCGGTACATCAACACCAACTTCTCGCTGGTTAATAATAGATTTTTTATGCGTATGATAATACTCTATCGGTTCCTCAACGGTTATAATATGGCGGTCAAAGTTTTCGTTAATATAGTTTACCATACAAGCTAAAGTGGTCGTCTTTCCACATCCGGTTGGGCCCGTAACCAAAAACATCCCTCTTGGTCTGCGGCACAAAGCAGCACAAATCTTTGGCAATCCTATCTCCTCAAAAGTCATGATCTTCGAGGGTATAAGACGTAAAACCAATGATATATTCCCTTTTTGCCGAAAGATAGACACGCGAAACCGGCCCTGCTCGCCGAATGCAAACCCAAAATCCGTCCCACCTTCTTCTTGAAGCTCCTGCTGGTTTCTATCCGGCGTGATACTCTTCATCAGGGCCGTAGTATCATCCGGCTCAAGAACCTTTGTCTCCAGCGATCGCAATCGTCCGTCTATTCGAAGCACGGGTGACCGCCCAACGACAAGGTGTATATCTGAGCCCCCCTGTGTAAAGCACGCCTGCAGCAGTCTGTCCATATTAACCGTTGCCATCTCAAAGTCCCCGATTAATAATCATTCATGTTCAATCTACAACTACACCTTCCGTTTGAGTGATCCTCGCTACCTCAGCGGGTGTCGTTGTCCCCTTGAATATCTTGAGCTTACCATCCTCCATCAGTGTCCGCATACCGCTGGCTTTAGCTGCTTTTCTTATTTCACCAGCCGTTGCTTTTCTAAAGGCCAACTCTCGCAATTCATTGTTCATTTCTATCATCTCAAATATACCGATTCTGCCCTTGAAGCCCGTATTTTGGCACTGACTGCAACCAGCTCCTTTGTACATAGGATACTTCTCTACATCTTCAGGCGTAATGTCAAGCAATCGCAGATCTTGAGGGTCTGGATTCGGATCAACCTCTTTACACTTCTTGCAAATCACCCTCACAAGTCGCTGCGCCATAATAGCTTGTATTGAGCTGGCAACAAGAAACGGCTTAACACCCATATCAATAAGACGCGTTATTGCGCTGCTCGCATCATTAGTGTGTAATGTGCTGAAAACCAAGTGTCCTGTAAGCGCCGCTTGAATCGCTATGTCCGACACCGCGCTATCTCGAATCTCACCGATGAGTATGATATTTGGAGCCTGTCGCAGCATCGATCGAAGAATGCGCTCAAACGTCAACCCAATGTCATCCCTGACCTGACACTGGTTCATCCCATCAAAGTTGTATTCAACAGGGTCTTCAGCCGTGATTATTTTCTTGTCCGGCTTATTAAGTTCCTGCAGTGCAGCGTACAGCGTCGTGGTCTTGCCGCTACCGGTAGGCCCTGTAACTAAAAAGATGCCGTTAGGTCGTTTGATTATCTTCTGAAACAGTTCGTAGTTATCATGTTCGAATCCCAAAGACTCAATGCCTATATTAACCGCATCCGGACGCAGAATACGCAACACCACGCTTTCACCGTGGTTGCCGGGCAACGCCGACACACGAAAGTCTATATCCTGCCCAGCTATCTCGCGTTTAATACGACCATCCTGCGGCAGTCGTTTCTCAGCCATATCCATGCCTGACAGAATCTTCAAACGTGCGATCAGCGGCGCCTGCATGTTCTTCGGAGTATTATCCTTCTCCAGGCAAACACCATCGACCCTGTATCTGACACGCACTCGGTCCGCCATCGGCTCGATATGGATGTCACTGGCCCGCATATGATAAGCGGTATCAATTATCAAATTTACCAATCGAATGATAGGACCTTCATCATCTTCCCCAGCTGCCTGAGCTCGCAAAGCTTCCGCTTGCAGTTCACTACCTACTTCAGCAAGTTCCGCTGCGGTCGCATCTATGCTATGTCTTAGTCTGTCGTCATCTTGCTTACTCACGGTAACCAGCGACTCCTGAATATAGGAGCTAATCTTCTTGGGATTCGCAAGATAGCACTCAAGTTCAGCGTTTAAGCGAAGTCGGAGCGTGTCCCGCATATCAAGGTCCATCGGATCGCTGATTACCACTCTCAGCTTACCATTGTTCATGTTAAGCGGCAGAATATTATGCCTTTTTATAAGCTCCTCAGGAATGATACTACCAGCGTTGGATGGAATGGAAATCCGGTCTAAATCGACGTATTTTAACCCAAACTGTTTCGCAAGCGCCTTGGTCAAGGTCTCTTCATCTATCAGCCCAAGTTCGATCAGAACCTGGCCAAGACGCTTATTGTTCTTTTTCGCTGTTTTGATTGCATTGATAAGCGCTTGCTTCTCAACAAGCCCGGCTTTGAACAGTATTTCTCCTAAATGTCTGCGCTTTCTGGCCATACAAACCTCAAACTTTAGGTCACGTCTTGCATCCTTATTATAGCATGAATCCGTGTATAAGTCAAACCTGCAATTCCAGCCGTAGCACATCCAATGCCGTTAGCGCTGCTCGAATTCTCACTAAATCACGGTCGCCAGACATGACGTAACGCTTTGCTTGCAATCCGCCCTTGCTGCTAACACTAATATATACAAGACCCACAGGTTTTTGTTCGGTTGCGCCGGTTGGACCAGCTATGCCCGTTATAGCAATTGCAAAATCTGTTCCGGCTCTGCTTCTTGCACCCTCGGCCATCGCGCTGGCAACCTCTGAGCTAACCGCACCATACTCATCTATCAATTTGGGCTCTACTCCAAGCTCACTAATTTTAGCATTGTTGCTATATGTAAACCACCCACACGTAAAATATCTACTCGCTCCTGGAATATCCGTTAGCAGCTTAGCCAAAGTGCCGCCCGTGCACGACTCCGCTACAGCCAATGTCTTGCCCTGCCGAGCTAACTGGCCACCTACAACCTCAGCAAGGGACTGGTCCCCAACGCCGTAGACCAGTCTTCCAAGCTTGGTCCGTATCAACTTCTCGTCTTTCTCGACCATGGCCTGTGCTTCATTTTCGTTTGCTGCTGTGGCGACAATCTCCAGGGTAATAATACCGCATTTAGCCGTACAATTAACAAGGGGATTCCTGCCGCGCTGCATGATAGAGCCTAACATTTCAGCTATTGCCGACTCACCTGCCCCAAAACACCTCAGCATCTTTGAAATTATCGCCTGTCCGGATGCAAATCGCCGTAACTCTGGAAGGACTGATTCCATAAACATCAGTTCCATTTCTCTCGGAACGCCCGGCATAGCAATAAGCAGCTTGTCGCCGGCTATTGCCATTATGCCAGGAGCCGTGCCAATATTGTTGAAAAGAGCATTTGCACCCACCGGTATATAAGCCTGGCATTTATTTCTCGCTGGCATCCGTCGTTCTCGACGAGCAAAAAATTCCTCGATAGCGTACAAAAGCTCATTTTGTAGCTGCAATTTGACACCAAGGAATTTCGCAAACGCCTCACGTGTTACATCATCATCGGTAGGACCGAGTCCGCCGGTTACCAATACAATATCAGCAACACTACATGCCAGATTTAGCGACCTTACTATCGCATCTACATCATCCCCGATTGTGTAACAACTAACAACAGGTATGCCGATTGATAAAAGTTCTCTGCCCAGAGTCGCAGCATTTGTATCAACCGTCCGGCCGCTTAGAACCTCATTGCCAATAGTAACAATACTTGCCTTTTTCATAAAGGCGGATTTTAATCTTGTCCGCGAACGGGAACAAGGGAAAACGCCTTCTTGGCGTAGCCGAGCAGTCGTATTGTTTCGGCCAATAAAAAGTGGGTCATCCATTCTCCGTAGCAGCTATGCTTCGCAGAGCAGGGAGCTCCCGGGCTTTGTAGCCGTGTTTACTACGGCGGAGTAGGCACTTCGCAGAGTAGCAAGCTTGCCCGCCTTTGGCGGTGCCCATCCCAGAAACTAACTCCTCGCCGTTCTATGTTTTCTGGAGGATGTCGGCAGCCTTTACGGCATCTTCGGCGGTGTCCAAGCCGATGTAGAGGATGAACCTTGCCCCGATCACAGCCACCGAGAGTCCTCGAAGACTGATCCCCGCTGCGGCGAGCTTTTCCGTTAATTCGGCTGCGACGCCAGGTTTGTTCTCTCCCTCGACGCGTACCGACTGGACGCTATTCGTGACGTTAAAGCCTAACTCCGCAGCGGCGGCGACCTCCCTATCACCACGTAGCGGGGTGACAAACACAACACCTGTGCCGGGCTTTTCCGCTGCTCGCCTTGCGATGATGAAATCAAGGTCAGCACCGGCCTCCCGCAGGCCGGTGAGTAGATGCGATAAGCCACCGACTTCGTCTCTAATAGTTGCGGCCCACACATTCACACGTTCGACAATCAAGTCCATAATACTCTCCTTTTGCATTAACGGTTATTGCCAAATTACCTGTAATTGCCATTAGTCATGTAGGGTGGCCTTACTACTCTGCGAAGTAGCACTTCGCTACGTAGCACGAGTCAGCCCACCGAACAATGATCATAATAAACTGGTGTGATTTGTTAACATATATCTTTATTTTCACCATAATTTTGGAAATACAGCCCATACGTTTGATTTATATTCAAAATACTCATCACCAAACTTTTCTATTAAATATTTTTCTTCAATAGGTATCAATGTACGGAAAACAATGTACATAAAAATTGGAATTGTTATGCCTAAAATTGAACCTCTTAATATTACGATACCAGGCACAATAAAGGAGATCCACGAAGCATATATAGGATGTCGTAAATATGCATAAACTCCTTTTTTGTATAACTTGCTTTCATAAAAGTATCTATCGATCGTGAACGCAGGAATAAGAAAGATAATTAATCCAACCACAATTAAAGAGATGCCAACTATAACATTGATTAATCTTGTATAAATAACAAATTTCAGTTCAGGAAATACAATAGTTTGAATAGCAAATACAATTGCAGCAAAAATCAATGAAATTATGGCAAACTTTGGACCAACACCCCACCTTGTCATTTTTTTATTGTTCATTTTTAGTTTTATTCAAAACGGCCACCATTTTCTGTGCACCCATCAAAGCCAGGTAGCGTAGGCACCGCCATAGGCGGGCAAGCTTCAGCCCACCGAACCTTCGAAATTCTTTTATTTTAGTGCCCTCATCCTTCGTAGAATCTAAAGAACAGAGAACAAAAATGCGGCAATCAGAAAAATTATCAATTATCATTTGAAAAGCCTGCCTCTATGGCAATTACATCCAACGATCCTTCATTTTTTTCTCCGGATTGCAGGATAGATAAGAGGATTATCTGATTTCATTGGTTATCACTGTCAATCCAATTTTCACAACATCCCGAATATAACTCTCAACGTTCTGCAGCAGCTTTGGCGTAATACTCTCCAATGAAATTTTGTATGGTTCCATATTTATTGGTATTGAACTAGCATAATCCGTATGCTCTACATCATCAATATCCTTCTCGCCAAAAAACTCCAGAAACGCACCTATAGCCATTACCGAGTCATCATAACTTGAATGATGAATAGTGACTATCAAGTCATACCGTTTCTCCTTAGCTATTTGGAACGTAAACCGGAACCAACACCTAGGGAGCGATCTATTAAAATAATAATCATGGCTCGATGCATAATCAATAATTTGCTTAGCATACCAATGTGCCTCCCCATCTTCAGGTGGTACACTTTTTAGCCAAATCTTTATATCTTCCACCGGTAGTGCTTTCTCCAACTCATCTTTTAACACACCGCAAACTCGATAAGCTTCATTGTATAAACTCGTTCTGTTTTCGACCAGCAACCTCCACCTATCTTCTTCTTGTTTCCTCCTTAAATCGTTTACCTTCTGACCAAACACTGCGGCAACTTCTGCAAGAGTCTCTCTTGGCTTGATTTCCTTTTTGTAATTGAGAAAACCGTCAATGCACTTACTCTGCGCTTCACTGAAAAAGGCAACCAACTTGCTTGGGTCATCCACATCAGCTTTTTCTAAAGCCCTGATATAATTGCTCTTCTCAGCTCGTTTAACCGTCAAAGGGAAAAGTCCCGCTTTGATCCATATCAAACTAGATAGTAGTCTCGCCATTCTTCCATTCCCATCTTGAAATGGATGGATTTGGGTAAAGGCATGGTGAAACCAAGCCGAGACGACTATGGGATTCGTGTTTTCAACCCTTTCCTCGTAGATACTAAGTAGCTTCTCCATCTCCGACTCTACTTGTTCTGGAGGGCAATATAGGTACAGTGTCCCATCCTCTCTCCGTGGATTGTTGGGGTATTTTTTGAACTCGCCCTTCTTTAGTTCCATCTGAATTTCTTCGCCAAGGCTATCTACTGCAGGCGTCGTCTTCTGGTGTTTCGTTAACATGGCATGCAATTCTTTGATAAAACTATTTGTCAACTCCCGATTGTTCTGAACGACTGCAAAAACGAAATCTAGTGCCTTAAAATGATCGTTAAGATATGCCATCAACTGCCTTGGTTCAATATTTGTGTCGTCGTGTCCAATATAAGCTTCGACGAAGCCTTCCTTAATGAATGTTTGCGTGATCCCTTCACTCAAATCATAAAGTTTTTCTACAATCCCCGTTTCGATAGCATGCTCTCTCTTCAGTCGCTCCAAAAACTCCTTATAGTCATCGTCCCCTTCGGTTAGGTTTTCTCTTCTCTTGTACCAACTTGGTGCCAAATCTTCAAACTTTGCTGTCGGGGCCTCCACCCATTTTTCCGAAAACTTGATGGGGATCCAAACCTGCCTTTGCTTTTCGGTTTCCATACGGACTCCTTTCATGCCTTACCCCTTTAAAAACTAGGGCCAGTCATCGTTTTCTGTGCACCGTCACAAAGCCATTATTGAGCAGCGCAAATCCAAGATGTTCTCGCTCGAATGATAATGAGAAATTTACACTATTAGAGCGTGATTTTCAAGAAAAATCCATATAGCGTTGAGCGCTTAGGGATTGCCGCGGCTACCTTGTCTATAATTCGACCAATGCTTTAACAACGCCATCGCGATAACCGGCAACCATATCAAAGGCTTCCTGCGCATGTTCCAATTCAAATCGGTGTGTTATCATAAAATCAACCTTGGCCCTGCCGGAGGCTATCAGGTCTATCGCAGTCTGGGTGCACTTATTCTGCCGCCTGACGTTTATGATCGTTAGCTCCTTTCTGCGAAGCTTATCAATAAGAAATGAGACCCGCTCGACACGCGGAATGCCAATTAGCATCAGCCTGCCTCCCGGCTTTAGCAGTTCAACAGCTTCATCGAGCGTTTCCTGCTGGCCAGCACATTCGTAAACAATATCCATACCCAGCGGTTCCCGCTGTATGATCGCCTTTACAACATCCTCCCTTTGGGGATTGCCAGCCCAGATGGCCCCATTTTTTTGGGCAATTTGGACACGATAATCCAACTTATCAGTCATATATATATACTCAACGCCCTCAGCCTTTGCCGCAGCCATACAGCTTAGTCCTATTGGCCCGGAACCCAGAATCACGACCTTTGCATTTCGAAAAACCTGTGATTGCTCAACAGAATAAACTGCTATTGTAAATGGCTCACAAAGGACACCTTGCTCAAGTGTTAGCGCGCCATTTACTGGGAAGCAATTCTCCTGCGGCATGACAATATATTCACAAAGGCACCCATTTCCCTGGCCCGGCGTGCCCAGGAACCGCAAATTAAAACACGTATTTTCCCTGCCTTGTTTGCACTGGTCGCACTCGTGACACGAAACGGCTGGCTCAACAACCACCTGCTGGCCAACCTTGACCCGCTCAACTTTACTACCGATAGCCTCGACCGTCGCGCTGCATTCATGGCCAACTATGAATGGATACTCAACAACCTGCGAGCCAATTCTGCCCGTCTCGTAGTAATGTACGTCCGAGCCACAAACGCCCACCTTTTCAACCTTCAGCAAAACATCCGTCTCTTTTTGCAGAGCTGGCTTAGGCACATCCCGCACCTGCATCTGCCGGATACCAGTCAACATCAATGCTCTCATAAGCTATTCCATAATTATTGACCGTCACCACAGGGGTGACGGCTAAACTTTCTCTAATTTTTCTATAACTATCACTTCAAGGATACAAGTTTTATCTCAAAGAGCTTAGGCCAAAACTTGCCGGTCACAAATAATCGGTCGCCGATAGCGTCATAAGCGATGCCATTTAGAACATCGATTTCTCTGCTTTTACCCAGCATGTTCAAAATACCATCCATATATATCCAGCCGACCACCCGTCCCGTCCTGGGATCGATTCGTACAATGCGCTCAGTCGGCCAAACGTTAGCATAGACTTCACCTTTGACATATTCCAATTCGTTGAGCCCGCGTACGGGAGTGCCTTGGTCGCGTACCTCTATACGGCCGATTTGTTCAAATGTGTCAGGGTTTAGAAAGTATAATGTGGCTGTGCCATCACTAATAATCAGTTGATTGCCATCGTGGGTGATGCCCCAGCCTTCGGTCGAATAACTGAACTTACGCAGAAGCTCAAGGTCGTTCTTGTTATAAACGAAACCAACGCCCGATTTGTAGGTCAACTGAATAATCTTATCACCGTAAACGGTTATACCCTCACCGAAAAATTTAGCTGGAACCTCTCTAATCTGTAGGATATTGCCGGTCGTGTGGTCCACCTTACGCAAAGTTGAACGCTCGTAGAGCCCCGTTCCTTCATACATTATGCCGTTTTCAAATACTAGCCCCTGCGTGAAAGCTCGTTGATCGTGTGCATATGTTTCAACAACCTTGTAGGTGTAAAGAGATGGGCTGCTGGAATGGTCTGAATCCGAGCACGAGCTTATAACAACTGCTATGAGCAGCGCTACGGGCATGAACAAGAGTTTTCGTAAAAGTATCCTACCAGAGCTTGCCACAAAACTTTATTTGCCTATACATTGAACCTGAAACTAATGATGTCACCATCCTGGACAATATAATCCTTGCCTTCGAGCCGGACCTTGCCTGCGGCTTTGACCGCCTTCTCATCGCCAAGCTCTTTCAAATCCCCAAACGCCATTGTCTCAGCCCGTATAAAGCCTCTTTTAATATCGCTATGGATTTTACCAGCCGCATCAAGCGCAGATGTACCTTTTTCAATAGGCCATGCACGAAGCTCATCTGAAACCACCGTCAGAAAGCTAATCAGGCCCAGTGCCTCATAGCAGCTCTTGACAAACTTCTTCGCTGCCAGCTCAGCAATCCCCAGATCAGCCATAAAAGCTGTCCTGCTTTCAGCATCCAACTGTGCCAGCTCATACTCCAATTTCGCACACATCGTCGTTACGGGTATCGAGCTATCAATAGCATCACCAAAATTAAACTTTTCACCTAATTTATCTTCGCTAACATTAACCACCACAGCCATCGGCTTCAACGTTAAAAAACCAAGAGACTTTACCATCTCAAGCTCTTCATCATTTTCGATGGTTGAGCTTATCGGCTTTTCCGCCTCGATAGTCTCCTGCAATCGCTTGTGTAGTGCCAGTTCAGCCTTATCATGCGCCTGCGTTTTGGTGGGTTTGGTGACTTGCTTTTCAAGCCTTTCTATTCGCGTTGTAACCAGCTCCAGATCGCTGAGCAATAACTCCGTTCGCAGCTCGGTCAAATCCCTGACCGGGTCCACACTACCTCCGTAGGGCGGCACCGCCGAATCCTCAAAAGCCCGCACAATTAGAACGAGCATATCGACGGTCCTTATCTGATTGATCAGCCTCCGCGCCGCCGCCCTACCATGCTCATCAGCAAAGTTGAATCCTGGAACGTCAAGACAATCAATCGTCGCGTGTGTGACTTTTTTGGGCTTGTAATATTCAGCCAGCCAATCGAGTCTTTCGTCGGGAACCGGCACTATCGCCTCTTCAATCACCGTCGCTCCCGGCGCCGGCACATCCTTGCCGCTCAACGCCGAAAGAATCGTACTCTTTCCCGACTGCAATAGGCCGACTAAAGCAACCTTCATCCTGTTGTTCCTCGTTCATTGTTCAGGGTTCGTTGTTCAGGGTTCAGGGTACGCTACGCCGTATTTGCCGTAACGGGAGCTAAGGAACGCTTGAGACCACTCAGCATTTTCGATATGTCAATAACTCTGTCCCGTAATTCATTGAACTTCTCAAGACTGACATAGCCCCGCTTTACAGAAACCTGCAAGATCGCAATGCACTCAAAAGCCGAACCCCGTGCCATATCAATGAATCTGTTAAAGTCTTTCTTAGTTTTTGCTGAACCCTCAGCAATGTTTAGGGGTATCGAGACCGCTGCTTTTCTAAACTGGTTTGTTAAGCCAAAAAGTTCTTCTTTAGGAAAGTGATTGGTTAAAGAATAAACCTGGTCAACAAATTCTATTGCCATCTGATAACATTCCAATTTCTCAAAATTGAATCCCATTTGTTGCTTCCCAAACTTATGAAACTTGCCTACTTAGTAGTTGTTTCATGAGGCTTTGACCAATGAACAATGGACTAAGAGCAATGAGCTACAAACGATAGATACTATCTACGAACTATGAACAATGAACTAATAAACACTTTTTCCCCACGCATCGTAGGCCACAACTGCCGGAAAGTCAACTACCTCCAGCTTCCTTAACGCCTCAGTGCCCAAATCTTCGTATGCTATCACTTCCGCTGCAACGATATGTTTGCTCAATAGCGCCCCCGCCCCACCAATCGCCGAAAGATGCGCAGCTCCATATTTTTTTAAAGCCTCTCTTACTTCTTCGTTTCGATATCCCTTGCCTATCATTGCCTTAAGACCCCTGGCAATTAGCTTAGGACTAAACACATCCATTCGCGAAGAGGTCGTAGGCCCAGCCGCACCGATTACCCTGCCAGGCCGTGCAGGTGTCGGCCCAACAAAGTAAATAATTGCACCCTCTAAATCAAAAGGCAACTCGGCTCCTGAGTCTATCGCCTCGCACAATCTCTTATGCGCCATATCCCGAACTGTGTATACGATGCCGCTGATAAGGACCTCATCGCCCGCTCTCAATACCCGCACATCCTCCTCACTCAAAGGCGCATTTAATTTCTGTACTAAGCTCATGTGTGTAAGGCCCGTAAAATCTTAACTCAGACTACGAACTGCCAATTGCCAGAGTTTACTATATAGCCGTGGACTTGCGAACGGAAAAACACGCAGAATTGTGCTGAAAACAGAATAAAAATGGTCAAGGCTAAAAAACTTAAGCATTGGCCCGGCAATTGTTTTTGCCACTTTCGCCCAAATCTATATTGATACATGTGGCTCTGCAAGGTAACATAATAGGTATGGCCAAATACCCCATATTTCTCGAACTTGGCGGCCGACGTGTGGTCTTAATCGGTGGTGGTGCAGTCGCCGTACGAAAAGCACAAGCCTTGCTCAACGCAGGCGCTCGGCTCGTCGTTGTAGCAGAGCATGTAGACGATGTATTAACAAATCTCTGCGCTCACCACGGTGCCGAACTAATTCGGTCTAAATATTCCAAGAATTATCTGGGCAAAGCCATCCTCGCTATCGCCGCAACAAACAAACCAAAACTTAATAGACAAATATACAAGGACTGTCAGGAATTGGAGATCTTATGCAATGTTGTTGACGACCCTCAGCTTTGTGATTTCTTCGTCCCAGCCATCGTCAAACGCGGCGACCTGCAGATAGCAATCAGTACCGAAGGTGATTATCCTGCTTACGCCGGCCACATAAGAAAAAAGCTCGAGCAAGTCTTCACTGAAAAGCACGGTCAGTTCTTAAACGAGTTGGAAACCCTCCGCAAGAAAATCATCAAAGACATTCCTGATCCTACCGATCGCAAAACCCTACTTGGCGAACTCGTGGATGATGAATCGTTCGAGTACTTTGTAAAAAACGGCTCGGCCGCCTGGCACGACCGAGCCGAGAAAATCATAAGCCAGCACAAATCTCAGACCTAAGAGCTAAGCCTCTATCTTATCAATCATTATTTGCAAATACTTCTGCCGATGGCCGATGCGTCATTTTTGTTTGGTCCGCTGGGGCTCGTCCATAATGGGAACGAGCTTGTGGTCTTCAGGATTAAGCTGCGGCCATTCAGGAGCAGGACTATTAGGTTGAAGC
>Ga0315538_1000284_pt1 | contig 33000 bp, 36 predicted proteins | sample SalMarSW160230MG_2_FD_203834 | JGI IMG/M metagenome (GOLD analysis project Ga0315538, IMG submission 203834) | Salt marsh sediment microbial communities from the Plum Island Ecosystem LTER, Massachusetts, United States - Salt Marsh Sediment SW1601-230 ...
CCATCCATTTATATGGCTTTTGGGATCAGCGGAGCAATTCAACACTTAGAAGGTATGCGAAGCTCGGATTTCATAGTAGCAGTCAATAAAGACCCCGAAGCTCCCATATTCAAGGTTGCAGATATCGGAATCGTTGCTGACCTTTTTGATGTAATCCCCGTATTAAAAAAGCATCTAAAAGATAGAAGAAATGGCTGAGAAAGTAAAAAAAGCCTCTATAGTAAAGGAAATGGAGAGGGCCTATCTCGATTACTCTATGAGTGTAATCGTGGGCCGAGCGCTTCCTGACGTTCGTGACGGGCTTAAACCTGTTCATAGAAGGATTCTTTATGCTATGAGTAAACTGGGCTTAAGTTCGCAATCGTCATACAGGAAATCTGCTACAGTAGTAGGCGAAGTTCTGGGTAAATACCACCCACATGGGGATATGGCAGTTTATGATACCATGGTAAGAATGGCACAGGATTTCTCACTCCTCTATCCACTCATCGATGGTCAGGGAAATTTTGGATCCATTGATGGAGATAATGCCGCTGCATATAGATACACAGAGGCAAGACTTTCGCCTATTGCCGAGGTAATGCTTAAGGACATTGACAAGGATACAGTTAACTTCGCCCCTAACTTCGACTCTTCCCTTAAGGAACCATTGGTTCTTCCATCGGCATTCCCGAATCTACTCGCAAATGGGTCCTCTGGAATAGCAGTAGGGATGTCCACAAATATCCCACCCCACAATTTGGGTGAACTATGTGATGGTATAATGGCTCTGATGGAGAACCCCGATATAGACACCACTCTATTGATGGAGTATATAAAGGGGCCAGATTTCCCCACCCGTGGAACTATCGTTGGGAAAGAAGGAATCAAAGAGGCTTACGAAAAAGGAGAAGGGAAGATAAAGGTTCAGGCAAAATCCCATTTTGAGGATGCTGGACGAGGTAAGGAAAAGATTATAATAACAGAAATCCCGTATCAATTAAACAAGACAACGCTAATAGAACAGATCGCAAATGCTGCGAATAAAGGGAAATTAGAGGGTGTTTCAGATTTGAGGGATGAATCGGACCGGGATGGCATAAGGATTGTTGTGGTCTTAAAACAGAATACCGATAAGGAGATGGTGGTTAACAGGTTATTAAAGTTTACGGACCTGCGGAGGACCTTTGGTATAATCCTCCTTGCTATCGTTAACGGTGTTCCGAAAAAATTAACCCTTAAAGAATTACTAACTCATTACATCGATCACCGCAGGGAGGTTGTCCGAAGAAGAAGCGAATTTGAACTTGATAAGGCCGAAAAGAGAGCACATATACTTGAGGGACTCAGGAGAGCACTGGATGAAATAGACCGTATTATAAAAATTATCCGGGCATCTAAAAACCGTGAAAAAGCGAAAGACAACCTGATCAAGGAATTGGATTTTAGTGAAGTGCAATCAAATGCCATACTCGATATGAGACTCGCTCGACTAACATCTCTGGAAAAGGAAAAAATAATAGAAGAATACAAAGAGAAGATCAAATTAATAGAAAAATTAAAGAGTATCCTCTCCTCAGAGAAGAGGCTGGATAGTGTTGTCATTGAAGAACTAAAAGAAGTAAAAGAAAAATTCGCCACTAAAAGGAAAACTGGAATAGTTGAAGGTCTCGTTGAAGACCTATCTCCAGAAAACCTCATCAAAGAAGAAGACGTTGTGGTAACAGTAACAAAGAGGGGATGGGTAAAACGAATACCATTGTACACTTATCACAGTCAGGGACGTGGGGGAAGGGGAGTAATAGGTATGCCTCAAAAGGACAACGATTATGTTCTCTCTCTCTTTATAGAATCAACCCATGATAAAATGTTGCTTTTTACCAACAAGGGAATTTGTTATCAGTTCCAGGTATTCGATATTCCCGAAGGCAGTAGAATTTCGAAGGGCACCTCATTGGCTCAACTTCTGAAGATGAACCGTGGGGAGGAGCCCCGTGGAGTAATCACCCTCAGGGAATTCAAGGAAGGGGATAATATTGTCCTGGTAACGAGATTTGGGGTAATAAAGAAGATTGGGTCGTCAGAATTCAGGAATGCACATTCTGGAGGTATAATTGCCCAGGGATTAAAAGAGGGTGACGAATTAATAACAGCTGTAAAGGTAGGGAATGGAGATAAAATCCTACTCACCTCAAAGAAAGGGCAGGTAATAAGGTTCAGCGAAGATAACTTAAGGACGATGGGTAGAAATGCAAGGGGGGTGAAGGGTATGTCCCTAGGTACAGATGACGAGATAATATCCTGTGTTGTGGATGATGGACGGATGAAGGAGCTCCTGTTTATATCGATCAATGGCTATGGTAAGAGGGTTGCAGTTTTAGAATTCCGAAAGATAAGACGTGGAGGGAAAGGAGTCATAGGGATGAAACTCAATAAAAAGACAGGAGAGTTACGGTGTGTGACAGGCGTCGTTGAAAATAGTGAGATAATGATAATAACAAAGGACGGGAATATAATACGCTTGCACTCGGATGACATAAGCAGACAACATCGTCCAACCAGAGGTGTCCGTGTAGTCGCTTTAAAAGGCGAAGATATAGTAACTGATATTGCTCTGGTAGCCGAATAAGTGGAAGTGCTCCGTGTTGAGTTCTACTCCGGGTCAAAAAGAGAAGAAACCCCAAGAATCGTATTCACGGATCTGGGAGCAATAAGAGTCGAAAGAGTTATAGAAACACGCTTAGAAGAAGATTATCAATCGGGCAATAGAAAAGGGGTTTTCATTTTCAAAAGCATGGAAGGTGGTATATACCGTTTAGAATCCTCTAAGATTGGATTCAATATATCAATAGTAAAATAATAAGGGGCAGAAATTACATCTGCCCCTTATTTCTCATCCTATTTAAAATTTAACTGTTTACTGAACCCTGTAGGGGAATATCCAAACATTGGAGTTATATGGATATTGATTATCATCCCGAGTATTCTGGTGCAGTATGTCAAAGGCAGCCATCCTTACGCTCGGGATTAGTGGGGTTGTCCAGGTTCCGGTCCATATACCCACTCCGACATTATTAAATCTCCATCTCCACCAATGACAATGGCCAAAGCAGCGCCCTCTGGCATGCAGCAAGGCATAGACGCTATCATCTACGTATATTGTTAGTTGAACCTGCTCCCCCGGAGTAAAGGTAAGAATGTTATCCCTATCGACAAAGACAAAAGGGTCAGTAATAACGGTATCAGGATAACTCACACACTGAATCCTTACAGAGTCAATATCAACGGTATTCGAGTCGGATGTTACCTCCACACCGGTTATCATCTCAAGTCTCCAACCCCTGTACTCTGTTAAATCAGTACCACGTCTAAAGATAGCATAACGGAGGAAGTTATCTCCCAGGTTTTTCGGATAGTGAATAATGGTATCGGGGGGTATCGTATCAAATACAAATAGATGAAATGTACCTGTTACCCAGGCGCTAAATGTAACATAGGCGGAGTCACCTTCTATGTGAATGGTAATATCCCTTCCTCCATCAAGAATTTGCCTCCACCAGGCGGTATACCTTTCGGCTTTACTATTTTTTACTGTTGCGGTATCATCTGTGCCATAATGGTCATCATAGGAAAAAAACCCCTCAGGGTTATCAAGCATCATCTGTGTTATCGCTTCTTCATCAGTGTCAAAGGTCGTTCCCGTGGGCGACTTTTCGCAACCCCAGATTAGTATCAACATCAATGCTGCCAATCTTGCAAATAACAATTTCCGGTTCATAAAACCTCCTTTGTTTTTCCACCACAGTAAAACAGCGCATGTCGACTTACTTTTGGTATCCATTTGACATTTAACTTTTTACCTTTTTCACTCTGTTTTCTGTAGCTATTGTTCATATTTTACTCCTTTTCCCAGTTTTTAGTTTTTAATATCTCAATTTTTTAGATACAAATAATACAAATTAGTTCCGTATTTTCTTCTACTCCCATCTAATTTTCAGACACTAATCTACACTGATTGTTCAAATTACTTAGTTTATTGAGTTCATGGGGTTCATTGGGTTTTTTCATAATTAACGATTCAACTATTTAACTATATTACTCTGCGTCTGTCTTGCGTTTATCTGCGGTTAGATTTCGGTGGGGGTTAGGGGTTTTTAATCAGTTAATATCTGTGTAAATCTGTGTCCAATTCAGGGGTTAGGATATAGGATATAGGATTTGGTGGTGTGTGTTTTTTACACAAAAAATAATTCTTCTCTGTGTCCTCTCTTGTCTCTGTGGCTAATTCCTGTGCAGGGGAAGAATGGGGAAAGGTATCCACTCTTGACAAAATAGTGATGAATTATATATTAAAACCACGCGGGAATAGCTCAGTGGGAGAGCGTCACCTTGCCAAGGTGAAAGTCGCGGGTTCAAATCCCGTTTCCCGCTTTATGTGGCGGCATAGCCAAGTGGCAAGGCATCGGTCTGCAAAACCGTTATCCCCGGTTCGAATCCGGGTGCCGCCTTATTGGGAATGGGAGGCTAAATGCCAATAATAAAATCAGCAAAGAAAAGAGTAAGACAAGCTGAAAAGAGACGTGTAAGAAATAAAGGGATTAAGACAAAGCTTAAGAATATAGTAAAAGCAATAAGGGAAGAGCCGGACCGTAAGAAGGCTTTGGAACTCCTTAATGTTGCCTATTCTCTTTTTGACTCGGCGGTAAGTAAAGGAGTAATTCATAAGAATAACGCCGCCCGGAAAAAAGCCCGACTTACAAGATTGGTTAAGGAGAAATAGCAAGCACCAGTCCAATAACCCGCGGGACTCCTGCTTCCTTTAATGCAGTAGCGCATTCCCGAAGTGTAGCCCCTGTTGTTAAAACATCATCTACAATAATAACTCCATTATCTATATACTCACTTACTTTATCCAGCGCTCCATAATCCATCTCATAGGCACCTAAAACATTCATAAGGCGTCCCTCATTTGACAGTTTAGTCTGAGATGGAATATTTCTTGCTTTCCTGAGCAGTGATACGCTCCGAAGTCCGGAAAGACGAGCAAATTCATCTGCAAGTTGTCTGCTCTGATTGTAACCCCTCTCCCTTAGTTCCGCTCTCCGCATTGGGACCCAGGTTACCAATTCTATTCTCTTTACATCTCCTCTTGTCAGATATGCTGAATAGAGTATGCGTGCAAGCCGTTTCAAAAGAGAAGTCCGAAAGTTATATTTATAGAATCTTATAATATCAGATAAGGGCGGCACATAATTACCGCATCCAATAATAAAATCAAAATCAGGTGGATTTTTCTTGCAAGTCTTACATATATTGCCGGATTTAATCGGTTTTCCACATATTCTGCAGGCCTTATTGGTAACAAAATGTATCTTCCCAAAACACCTGTTGCACACTACCTTCTCCCCTTCTAATGCCTCACCACAAATCGAGCAGTAAGGAGGAAAGACGAAATTACATATATCATTAAGAAGCTTAAGCATAAGACCTCTTCCCTATGGCGAGAAGAAATCCTATGAATATAGTGGATGTCACCATGGATGTTCCCCCATAACTTAGGAAAGGTAGGGGCAGTCCAACCACGGGTAGCAATCCAACGGTCATCGCAATATTTACTGTAATCTCTGATAAGAAACAGAAGAATATTCCATAGGCCAGGTACTTCTTGAAAGGCTCCCCTCTTATTCTTGTTAGGCGCAGGACTCTCCATAGAAAGAAAGTAAAAAGTAACAACAGGAAGAATGTGCCCAGGAATCCGAACTCTTCACCCAGAACGGCAAATATAAAATCCGTTCTTGTCTGGGGAAGAAAACCGAGATTCTTTATAATCCCATTAAGGTATCCCTTCCCAAATAACCCCCCGGAGCCAATTGAGATTTTAGACTGGAGGATATGCCACCCGGCGCCCGTAGAATCCCAGGAAGGATTGAGAAAACTCATAAGCCTGGCTTTCTGGTATGGCTTTAAAAGATTTGAGAGGGCAGGGGCAAGGGCTCCCAGCATGATGTTTAGTAAAAAAAGGAGCATACCGTCTCTGAATTTCATATTTGAAAATAGCAGTGCACCTATAAGGATTAACATAAAAATAATCCAGGATATAAGATTGAATCCACATAGGAGGGAAAGCACGGGTGAAATGTAGAGAAAATACCGAAGAAATGGGATATCCAGTGTTCCCATCATACCCAGAAATACAAGAAAGAAAATCGCTGATGTTCCGATATCAGGCTCAAGAAAAATAAGAAAGGCAGGAACGGCAGTTATGAGAATCGGGATTAGGAGCTCTGGTAAGTAAACATTCTTACGGTCCAACCCAGTAAAAATCCTTGCCATCAAAACAATATAGAATACTTTCATTAACTCTGACGGCTGGAACTGAAATCCTTCAAACTGTATCCATCGCCCACGACTATGAGGAAGGAATAAAACAATAATAAGCAGAGCTAAACCTACTGCATAAAATATGGTGGCAAGGTATTTTATCTTTTTTAAGGAATAAAGGTATGCAACAAAACCAACTGGAATAGACATACCTACCCATATAAGATGCTTCATAAAGAATGTTTGATCGCCGGGATAATTGGCGCTGTATTGAAGAAGAACACCTATACCTAAAAGAGTGAAAAAACTAAAAAGAAGAGGTTTATCGATTTTTATTCGAATCCTCCAGTTTTAACAGAGACTCCTTCTATATCAACCTCTAAACTTCCGGGGAACATCCCGGACCTTCGGGGGTATGGAACAACGTTTATACCTTTCCTGTCCATTCCCATTTGAGGAGATAAATTTTCTTACCATCAAGCCTCAAATAAGCATTTACTCTACGAGAGGGTGGAGGCATCTCTTTTACTGAATCCAATTTCAAGGTATCTTCCTTATCAGAAAGCAGAGCTACATTATTCTCCATTTTGTAGTCGACACTTTCTATCAAAAATACAGGAGCGCGGTTTCCCTTCCCAAAGGGTTTCATCTTAAGAATAAGAGTCTGTAATTCTGGTGTTATATCCTTTAATTTCAACCTCCCATCAATATGGTAATTGGGTTCGTACCTCTGCAACAGGGGCGTAACCCTCCTTCTGAACTCTTCTACCTTACCATTTTTAAGAACGAAACCACATGCTACTTTGTGCCCACCATAATCAACAAGCAAGTCACTAACAGAATCAAGGACTGAGAGAAGGTCAAAGCCAAAGGGCCCTCGACCTTCACCTCTGATTTTGTCCCCTATCATATAAACTACGAAAACAGGGTGTCCGGTATAATCCTTAGCCCTATTAGCTATTGTCCCGGCAAAATCCCTATCCATATCTGGATCGAATAGAACCAAATGTTTTGTACTCAACTGGCCCCTGAAAGAAGAAAAATTCTCTCCTGCTTTAATACTCCAGTACGAGTGCTTTGCCTCAAGTTTGCTATATATTTCCCCTACTTTCTCTTTAGTTACCGCAGAAAAAAATTCCCGGGTTAGATCTTCTGCCCCTGAATAGAGAGGTTCTATTGCTTCTCTTATATTGCCTTTCTCCCGAAGAAATGATAGAGAAGGGTCTTTTGTTATCTCTAATAATTTAGCTCCTTCGTTAAAAAAAATGCGATTCTCATCTAGCCGGGGGACCCTGTCGGCTAAGGTCCCTATCATTGCTAATATGGGAATTTCCGGTATGTCCCTTATCCATTGGTTTGTTGGCTTATCCATAAGGTGTGCAAATAGTGCATCTGCCAGCTTGAAAGCTACACCTGCTCCTGCAAGATATTTATATCCAAAAGAACCCAGCTTTGGATTAAGTATTAGAGCTTCGGGAAGTCTTTCTCTTGGTTCATGGTGGTCTGTTATTATAACGCTAAGACCTTTCTTAAGCAGGTATTGCACTTCTTTAAAACTGGTTATTCCGCAATCTACTGTTATAATGATATCTATGCCCTTTTTAATTGCGAGGTTTATTCCCTTTTCCGAAAGCCCGTAACCCTCTTCCTTTCGGGATGGGATATATGTTTCTATCTCATGTCCTTTTATCTTCTGGATGGCAGTCGAAAGCAAACGAGTCGCTGTAATTCCATCCATATCCTCATCTCCCCATATTAGAATTTTCTTTTGTTGTGAAATTACCTCTTCTATCTTTTCCACAACTTTCATCAAGTGATAATCCGGCTTTCTAAGACGCACGAAAGAAGGATCCAGGAATCGCGTTAGTGTTTCCTGGTCAATTATATCTCTTTTCTTTAAAAAATCCTTAATTTCCGGGAGCAGAGAATCAAATCTGATATCTATCTCTTCTTTACCCATATCTCTCCAAATGGCTGTTTCTGGATTGCTCTTGCCTTACCCTGCCTTATTATTTCCAGTAGTGCAAAAAAGGTTCCCACCACCTCTAAATGCTCAGAACTTTTAACGACTTGCGAGAAAATAAAATGCTTGAATTTCTTCAACTGCTCCAACAATTTTTCGATAAGATATTGAACGTGAAACAAAATAGTAGTCGGTGGCTCAAATGGTTTTTCCTTCTTTATTGATTCAAGGATTTCTTTCAATGTATTTAAAGAAACGTTTACTTCCTTTTTGAACTCATAGGTAGGTCTTGGGTACATTGTATTAGCAACATCGAGTGCACTTCGGAACCAGTATCCCTTTTCCTTAAATTTCTTATATTCCTCTAATCTCTGGATAAAGGCTTCTTTTGTTTCGTATTCTTCGTCATCCGGGAGACTTTCTTCATCTGACATCTCCCTTGCTTTTATCGCAAGAAGGGTAGCAGCATACCGCAGGAACTCGCCGGCTCCGTCAAAATCTATCTTCTTCAATCTTTTAATAAATAGTAAGTACTCCCTGGTAATTCTTGACAGAGAGATATCTCGAATGGCGACTTCTTGTTTCCTGACAAGATACAGGAGGAGGTCAAGGGGGCCTTCAAACTCTTCACAGGATACCCTGTAACTTTGCGTAATCATAATTTACCTATTATTGCCTTTGCTATGTTGTAAACATGAAGGTTAGTTCTGTCAAAATCATTCAATATATCAAGATGGAGCGTGCTGGTATCAATACTTTCTCGCATGCCAACCTTCAAACGCAAGAGGTGACTTTCTCTAAATTTACGCAGATTCTCTGTTGAGTCTTCCTGGCTCTCCAATATCTCCATTGCCAGTTCCTTATCCATTGTGGAAAGAGCAGCCCCTATCTCCTCTATGTTAAAAAGAACGGCCTGATGATACTCCTGAATCTCATTAAAACCTTCATCCGAAAAGAAGTAGGATTGTTTTATTTTCTTTTCAGCATATGCCATAAGACTCTTACTGATAATATCTCCGATATGCTCAATCTCACTCATTATCCTTAGGATACGTATACAATTATTACTCTCTCTCTCTCCGAGCTCTTTCCCGAGTAACCTGGACGTATAAGCGGTAAGTTCTTCCTGGAGTTTATCAATCTCATTATCTCTTTTAATAACCATCTTACGGAGTGCGTTGTTATTTTTCTTAAAGACTATCAATGTAGTCTTAAACATATCAATCGCAACCCTTATGGACTCCCTTATTGCTTCATGGCATTTTGATATAGCAATAGAAGGAGAGGAAAGGTATACAGAATCCAGAGTAACTCCCGCAGTGCTTTTCTTGAATATTCTATTCATTAGATTGGCAAGAAGGAAACAGAGCGGGATAAGGGCAAAACCCCACATATTTACGATGGTGTGCAGGTTGGCTATGTTACGCGATGTTGGTCTCAAACTTCCAGGCAAAAATAAAAGATAGAGAGAAAGGATAACGAATAAAGCCTTTAATATCACATATCCCAAACCCATTGCCTTGCCAGAAGATGAAAAGCGTGTAGAACCAAGTAAGATTGTAAATGTAGTACCTATATTGGCTCCTAATATGATTGATATTGCTGATGAAAAATTTATAACGCCTACAAATCCAATCAATAGACCCAGGGTCGCCGCACTAGAATGGAAGATAAAGGTAAGAACAATTGAACCAAGAAAAAGAAAAAACGGATTGATATCAAGGGTAAATAAACCAATTAGGGGTTTAACGCTCTCTCTTATAAGCCAAATCGAAAAGAATATCAAACCAAATCCCAGCAGTATCCTCCCAATATAGCTCCATTTGGACTTTGATTGCCAGAGTATGTACCCGATAAGGACGATAACAGGGCTGAACCTGATAATGTCTGTTGCTATTATCTGCACGGTAAAAGTGGCACCAAGGGATGCTCCGGCAAGCACTATGAGGGATGTGGAAAGTTTCATCAGTGAAGATTCGAGAAGACCGAGAAGCATTAATCCTGTCAATGTGCTTGACTCAAGGAATATAGCGAGGAAAATTCCCGTCAGGTAAGCAAAAACGGGGCTACTCGTCATTTTCCAAAGAATTTGCCTGACCCGTTCCCCACTCAATCTTGAAAATCCTTTATTTGTATTGTCCAATCCTATAAGGATAAGTATAGTCCCGATAACAACAGAGAGTAGGATTTTTGTGAGTGCATCCCTGGAAAGAACGCTTGGATGAATCTCAACCGATTGGCCAGTCACGATTCCCTCTACCCATCCATTCGCCTCGGGAATAAATTCTACACTTGCAAAACCCGCATCGTTTGAGAGAACAGAATCAGCAGTAATTTGACCATTATGTGCCTTGAATAACACCCATTTATTTGCGACAGGGGTTCCATTCTCCTTAACCTGAACAGCTATCTTTACTGAGTTTCCCGAGAGAACTAATCTACCCTCTCCTGAAACATCCTCACCATAAGGGTCAACTGCTCCAACGATTGAAAGTGATAGAATGAGTAATATCATCTAAGTTGAAAATATATAGTGACGATTCCGCTCTGAATTTCCTGTTCCACATTGGGTGGAAGCGGCTGGAACCGCCATTCTCGAACTGCTTGAACAGCATTTCTATCGAATGCCAATCCACCTGTTTTTACTATCTCAATGGTCGCGATTGTTCCATCTGGTTTTGCTCTAATACGGAGCTTAACTATCGTGTTCTCACTCACTCCAACTGGATATTCCGGCTTGAGAAAATGAAGGAGTTTTCTCTTCGAGAGTTCGCCTGATAGGGTAAATTTCTTTTCACCCTCTTTTGCATTGTATAATCTACCTCCCTTATACGGCGGTTTATCAAGGGGACTTAAACTCTTTTTTGTCTTCTTTATCTCTACTGGAATATCACCCAACGAAGAGAATACTTCTTCGGTTCCACCTCCTCTTGGAGCTGCACCTGCTTCCACCTTGCTTTCTACCTTCTCGAAACCAAGAGTCACAAATTCATCCCCCTTTGCTTTTACCTCAACAACTATCCAGAAGCATATCCCGATAAACAGGGAGTATGTAATAATGGTCCAGAGGAGAGAAAGTGTCTTACGGTTCACTGGAATTCTGGAGTAGTTGCAATTACGAACTTACTTGCTCCACTCCTTCTCACTATATCCATAACCCTTACTGTCATATCGATGGTAACATCACGGTCAGCCTTGATGAGTATAATTCTATCTTTCACATCAGGGAGAAGAAATGGAAGTCGTGAGATATCAATCGGTTTATCTTCAAGATACACAGCACCAGTTTTTGTTATAGTTATACTTACTTTTTCTTCTGAAAGAGCCTCCTTTGTAACGGCACGGGGTAACAAAACCTTTAAACCAGGTTGAACAAGATAGGAAGAAGTTAGAAGGAAGAATATCAAAAGCAATAAGACTATATCAGCCATTGATATCACAGAGAAGGTTTTTTTTCTTTTAAATCTTGTCTCCAGAGCCATTTATCACTCCCGCCATGACGCATTTAATTCTGCTTTTACCCTGTTCATGTCATTTGCGAAACTATTTAATCTGTCTGTTAGAATATTGTAAAAAATCAGGAAAAGGATGCCGACAGCAAGTCCAGATGCGGTTGTCACCAGCGCCTCCCATATCCCACCCGCAAGTCTAGATGGATTCACTCCTCCCCCAAGAACCTCTATTTGCATAAACGCCTTTATCATGCCGAGAACTGTCCCAAAGAACCCAAGCATAGGGGCTACTGCACCAACAGAAGCGATAACCCCCATTCCACTCTCTAATTTTGTCAACTCTTCTGCTGCCTCTGCATCCATTATGTCTACCTTACCGGACAACAAGCCTTTTGTCATAACCCTCGAAAGTGGAGTATCATAAGCACTTATCTCTTTTACAGCCTCTTCTGGATCCCCTTCGTTAAGCCAGGCCTTTGCTCTCTTTATAAGTTCGTTTGTTGGGCTTTTTGCCCGCCTGAAATAGATGAAACGGTCTACAACAAAATAGAGCCCTACAAAGAGAGCTATAGCAATGGCAACCATCGTCCATCCACCCTTAATTAAGATTGACATTAAGGTCATAGAACCTCCTACTTTTTTCATTTTGCTCTGAAGTAAAACTTATGTGTCTATTATTCATAGTCGCCTACGTATACGCTTAAACTATACCATCTTATTGTTATTATGTATTATATACTCATTTAATCTATAGCACAATACCGCTAAAGTCAAGTAGATTGGAATGGATATGCTATACAATAAAAAATGACAATCGGCCTTGACTTATCTTGAGTCTATATTATATATTTAAATATTAGTAGGTAAAAATAAATTTAAAAGGAGGTGAGAATACTTGCCAGGCGTTAAAGTACGTGAAAATGAAACTTTTGAAAGAGCGTTCCGTCGCTTTAAAAGATTATGTGAAAAGGAAAAGGTACGAAGTGAAATAAAAAAACATCAGAGATATGAAAAGCCCAGTGAGGAACGCCAGAGAAAAAAGAAAAAAGTACAACGATACCAAAGAAAGTGATAAGATTAAGGATTTAGAAAAACGGCTATAAGGGTTTATACCGTATACTAAAAAGTTCTAAACTGTATATTTTTACTTGACTCAGGAAAAAATTCATTAAATGGAATTAGTTGACATAGTATCTTTTATAATTATTATCGGTTTTCTCTTATGGGGAATGAAGAAGGGGTTCATACGTGAAATATCAGAAATTGCTGGCCTCATTATTGCTTTTCTTCTTTCTATGTATATTCCTATAAAGCTAAATATTGGACTATGGAAATATTTAGTGAGTTTTCTTATATACTTTTTAATCCTGAGTATCGGCTTTACCATTCTATCAAGGATAGTAAACAAAACTCCCCTTGCCCTGATAGATAAGATGCTGGGAGCCCTGGTTGGCATGATAAAGGGACTTATTATCATAATCATCCTCTTCCTGATAATTAGCGTGATGCCAGAACCCAATAATTATAAGACCCTGGAGGGTAGCGTATTCTACAATATCACATTGGGGATAAAGCCCGTATTAAAGGGATTCCTGCAGAGAAAAATGACAGGATTGATTCCCGAGAAAAAACAACTGCTCCCCAATGGACGAAAGGGACTCTACCCACCGATATAATGAAAAAGATAGCCCAAACCGTAGGGCTCACTCGATTAAAAGAAATTGTTGCAGAATACGCCGACTCAAACCCCGGAAAGCTACGCATTCTTTCCCTACAACCCACGGAAGTAAACCACACCACAAAACATATTTTCAAACGACTATCCCAAGTGCTTTACAATCAAGATGTTATACCTGAATTTACAATTTTAGAAAACAGAGGGGCACCTGGTATAGGTGATATCCTTTCCGCAAGCGAATTGTTGTATTTCTCGAAAATTTTAAATTTAACCGGAGAAACGAGAACCGCCCTTGAAGAGAACAAGATACTGGAAGACTCAGTTCTAAACCTCGATGCTCTTCCAGAACTGAATGAAGAGATCTTACGGGTAATTGATGAGGATGGGGAGATAAAAAATGACGCTTCTCCTGTATTAAAATCCCTGTATAGAGAAAGAGCAAAGATACAGACTACGATTGACAATACATTGAAAAATATCATGCAAGAACATAGCGATATACTACAGGACGATGTGATCACCAAACGTTTAGACAGGACCGTCATCCCGGTTAAATACGATAGAAAGGGGGAGATTGGAGGGGCAGTGGTTAACCTATCCCGAACCGGAAACACCGCCTTCATCGAGCCAGTTGAATTGCTCCCCCTGAATAATCAACTCCGCGAAAACACGATAGATATAGAAGAAGAAAAAAAGCGAATCTTAAAAGCTTTAACCGATAGGACCAGAGAGCAATTCGATGTGATTGCAGGAAATATTGGCACACTGACAGAAATCGACTCATTGAGGGCAAGAGCAAGGTATGCCAGGGATTTTAAATGTAGTATACCACTGTTCTCAGAGAAAAGTATTTTGAATTTAAAACAATGCCGCCATCCTCTGTTAATGAAAGAAAGGAAAGTGGTCCCCCTTGATATGGAATTGGATGAAAAAGACAGAATCCTGATTGTAAGCGGACCAAATGCTGGAGGTAAAACAGTCCTACTCAAAACAATAGGCCTAACGGTTCTCTCTGCATATGCAGGGCTTCCTACACCAACCCTGGAAGGAACCGTAATTGGAACCTTTAAGGATATATACGGAATAATAGAAGACGAACAATCAATAGAAGAGAATCTATCCTCCTTTTCCTCCTATATGATACGCCTTAAGAAAATTCTCGAGGAAGCAGAAGATAATAGCCTCATACTCTGCGATGAACTTGGGGGGAATACCGATCCGGAAGAAGGAGCAGCATTGGCTATATCGGTTTTAGATGCCCTTCGAATGAGAGGAAGTCTGGTTGTTGCCACAACTCACCTTGGTACACTCAAGTTCTATGTGGCAGAGCATGAAGGTATGCAGAACGGGGCAATGGAATATGTGGATGGTCCGACCTACCACCTCCAGTTAGGAATCCCTGGCGGCTCAAGAGCAATTGCTGTCGCCGAGTCCCTCGGACTTCCGAAACAAGTGATAAAAAAAGCAAAAGGGTTCCTGGATACCTCAATACTAAAAGCAGAGGACCTCATAGAAGAACTTTCAAGGAGAAATAAAAAAATAAGGCAACACGAGAAGGAAATCCAGGAACTAAAATTGAGGCTCGATAAACTAACAAGAGAATACAATGAAAAGATTAAAAATATAAAAAGCGAAGAGAAAAAAATAATAGGCGAAGCAAAAGAGAGTGCAAAAGAGATTGTGAAAAATGCCCGTTCTACCGTAGAAACAGTAATAAAAGAGATAAAAGAAAGAAATGCCTCGAGAGAATCAATAAAACAATACAAAAACACCTTTGAATCTATGCTGCCCGAAGAAAAAGAAGAGAAGGAAAGACTAATATATCCCAAAAGGTCCAGTTTTACCATAAACTTCGATGTTGATATGGAAATCCCTTTGGAGATATCGGTCCGCGGAATGACAAAAGTTGAAGCATGGGACAAAATTGATGAATATCTGGATAGAGCTGTACTCGCAGGTTATGAGTCTGTACGTATCCTCCACGGAAAAGGTAGCTGGATTTTAAGGAATACTATACACGACAGATTAAAAAAAGACTCCAGGGTTAAATCCATTTCAATTCCACCTCGATCTGAAGGTGGAGCAGGGGTCACTATAGCCAAACTATAATGATAGTAAAATGTTAATTCTAATATTAATATCAAAATCCGCTGCAACTGCAATGCTCCTTACGACATTTATACCAGGAGGGGGACAATTCTATACCAAAAGATGGGTTAAAGGCATTTTTATAGGCGGAGCACAATCATATATAATATACAAAGGAGTTTCTACTCAGTTCGATTTAAATGATATAAATCAAAGATTGGAAGAATCATATAGCGGCTCCCTGGCCCAAGAAAAGGATGCCCTTTTAGTGAGAAGAAGAGAAATCATATGGTGGGGGGCTCTCGTGTGGACCATAGGCATACTTGATGCATACGTGGATGCCCAACTATACGATTTTGGAAGCGATATAACTATGGATCCAGGAGGCAGTCCAAAACTGAACGTCTCCATTAATATACACTATTAATGTTTCACGTGAAACATTTACTAAAGCAAGGGCTAAAAAACCTAAATATATCCCCGGAAGAAAAAAAAATCGATTATCTCAACAGATATATAGAGGAATTACTTCGCTGGAACGAGAATATAAACCTGATTTCACGCCACCTCACAAAAGAAGAAATAGTAAACAAATTGATCATACCCTCTTTAATACCGCATAATATTCTCTCCCCCGGAGAGAAAATACTCGATTTTGGAGCAGGAGCGGGAATAGTGGGAATACCACTTGCGATTATCTTGCCAAAACTCCAGATAGATCTACTTGAATCCAAAGAAAAAACAATCTACTTCCTCCGCCACATCAAAAACATCCTATCCCTGGATGTTGAAATTATTCAAAAATACGTAAAGCAGCCCAAAGAGCTCCCCGGGCATTTTGATGCAATTCTGGTTCGTGCAGTAGACCCGGAAAAAGTTCCTCCAGGGATCGGAGAAAAAATTATATATTACGGTGAGTATAAAGGAAATAAATTAAAGATTGAAAATACTATAGAGTGGAAAAACTGGAAGGTTTCAATTTTATTGACCTGATGTTTCACGTGAAACATTCTAAAAATTCCTACCCAGAAATTTTGACACAGATTAACACAGATAATAACTGATAATAAAACACCCCTCTTTACCCAAAAATTTAACCGCAGATGGACGCAGATTAACGCAGAACCTATCACTGCCCCTTTTTAAATTTGTAATTTAGAGGAAAGATGGATACAGATGACACCCACACCCCCCCCCAATTATGTCGTAAATTTTGCCTTTAGCGTATCTTTTGATAGAAAATGGAGTGGCAGAGCTTGCTCTGCGGCATTATTAGGTGTTTGGTCTTGGGTTTAGTTTTTAATCAGTTCAAATCTGTGCAAATCTGTGTCTATTTTGGGGGGGTATGAGTTTTTATTAAGAATTAACCGTGAGTTTACCGCGGCATAATCTTTGGTAGTGTGCTGCTTTTAATCTTTAAATCCGGATGTTGTGAAAGCAGACTGCTTCATTCTTATTCTCGTTCCCTCATCCATCCCGATTACTTTTCCACATTTCTTACATTTAATCTTATTGCCATCGTGTTTGCTATAGTCTTTTTCGATTCTATCTTTATAGCAGTTAAGAACCCTACCCTTCCCTATCTTTTTGTATTTAAATATCTTTGATTTACATGCTGAGCATTTAATGGTTAACATATCTCTTCACTTACGGGTTGATCCCCAAAAATTTTATGTCTAGAGCCTGGCAATGGTACATTTTTCTCATAGGAGCGTATTGCAATACGCTCCTATGAGAAAAATCTTGTCTTCCTTTCATCCTCTGAAAATACAAAGAATTAAAGAGGAGTGGTTGGTATCTGCCTGCCTGTGCGTTCCGCACGCAGACAGGCGTCCTCTGCGTTTATCTGCGGTTAAAAAATGGAGGGTGGTGTGCTCTTTATTCATCCTTAACAAGGCGAAGAAGGGCGTTCTCCCATCCGGAAGGGTCTCTAACGAGCCACGCAGATGAATCAAGCTCATTCTTTCTATCTCGAAAAATCACCTTAAGAAGGGGTTGGAGTTTAGTCTTTTTTAGATGGGATTCTGTAGTCTCAACGCCAACAATAGACGAAACCGGGATATGAAATTCTCTCTTTGGCATCCACATCTGGAAATAGAGTTCCTCTTCGGTCAATATCAACACCCCATTTCCCCGCGCCTGTTTTTTCCCTAAGGATTCCTGACCAAAGAAATTAGCGCCCGGGGAACTTTTCAAAACCCGCCTTCCTTTAAACCTTTCCAGTATCCCTTTTACTCTCCTCCCGAGAAACCATTTCAGAAAGAATAAAAAAACGAACCAAAAACCCAGGAATCCTGCTATTGTCCATATGACAATTAACATCTGCCTCTCCATGATTTATCCTCCTTAAGGTTACCTTTAATATCTTAAGTGTTTTCCGCCTCCTCGTCAAGGTTGAGGGTGTTTTTTGCATCCGCTACTATTGATAACCGCAAGAGGCATGAAATATTCAAAAACCCACCCAATTTTAGCCACGGTTCCCGCACGGTTTTCCTGGGGGTTCGATTTATCGAACCCGAAACTAAAGGAGTGTAAAAAATCACGCCCCTCAATTTTTATGCAAAGCCGCAAAGCCCACAAAGAGAATTCTGTTTTGTAGGGGCGACATCCCTGTCGCGATTTTTGTAGCGGCAAGGCATGCCTTGCCTTCTTCCCCTAATCTTGTGGGAGAGCCCTTCCGGGCTCGATTCTTAACTCAACAAACCCAACAAATTATCATTGCAAGGGACGAAGTCCCAAAGCAATCTCACTTCTTTATGTAGAATCTCAGTCCGGTCCTTGACAATATATTTATTGAAGAGGACGGGGGTTTTTGGGGAATTCTCAAGGGTGTTATTGACTTTCCTTTGATTCCTTCGTATTATTTAGTTGGTGAAATGATGGATGATAAAATCAAAATAACCAATAAGTGGGTTGATAAATAAAGATGAAAAAGAGCAGCTATAGTGAAGTATATCTGAAGGTTACTTCGGATATAATACCATATCGGAAGGATATCCGCAATTAACTGCGGGTATAAATGAGTTATGTGCCATTGCGAGGTAATTTTAAAATTGGTTATATTATTAATTAAGAATAAATAAGATATGATAATACAATTACCCATGATATTGAAAATAAAAGGGTATCTTAAATATGAAAATAGAAAATAATAAGAAAGAAATAAATTTCGAAAAAACAAAAGAAAAATTCATTAATTTTCTTGAAGCTAACGATAATGCAATAATGGTGCTAGCAACATCATTTAAAAATAGGGTAATTGCAAGAAATGTACTAATAGCTAATAATAGATTAGACATCTATTTTTTTACCTGGGGTCATTCTCGAAAATGTAAACAAATAAAAAATAATCCAAAAGTTGCATTATGTAAAGATAAAGTTCAAATAGAAGGAACCGCGAAGATATTAGGGGATCTTTTTTCTCAAAAAAATAAGAAATATACTGATATAATTAGAAACAAGTTTCCAGAAGCAATAAAAAGATGGGAACAGAAACCAGGAATGGTTATCGTAAGAATCAAGCCTAATTTTATATGTGTTAATGGGACTGCAATAGATGATGATGTCTATTTAGAGTATTTAGATATTGAAAATAAAAAAGCTTATAGAGAGAAATGGGCATATTATTGAATATAGTCTATATCTCGCAACGACACATAACACGGTGTAAAAGACTGCGCTTCGCTTCGTCCAAATTCGGCTTCGCCGAACTTCTATTACACCGGAAACGCTAGGCGAAATTGCCTATGAACAAAAATCAATATCATAAGATTACCTTGAGGATTAGCATAACCCCGAAATACAATCCAAAAAAATGCCGAAAACTGGCCGGGGAACACAAACAAGTAAAAAGCAGTACTCCATCAATAACTACTTCGCTAACACAGTATCTATCCACCCAGCATATCACAGAACGATTCAAAAGTTAGCATTTCGGTCTCATCTGGAATTTCAAGATAATTTCTGATGTCATCCCGGATTTTCTTAAAATCAACTTCTTCCAGCCTTATAAGAACCTCTGACTTCCAATTTTCTTCATCCAGGGCAGGAAAATCCTTTTCAGTCTGTTCTAAAGCATTATTTAACAGTGGTAAATCAGGTTCTACGCCTCTGCTGAGATACCAGAGGAGGTCATAGAAATCCCTACTTCTATCGAATTTCCTGGCGATTATTGCGCATATCTTTTTAGCCATCAATGAAGAGAGAGAATAGTGCCTTATTCTAAAAATATACTGTCTCGAAATAATAGAAATGGCTGTATCACCGCCTTCAGGCGGGTTTTGATCGATCTCTACTGAAACTGACAATTTCTGCTCTCCCTGGTCAGATAGTTTATATGAATAGAGAAGTCCGGGGAATCTGAAGAAGAATCGCTTTACTGCACCACCCTCGGAATCTTTAATTCCAACCTCATAATTCATTGCCTCTAACTCATATTTTATCTTTTCTGAGAAATTCCCTATCTTGAAAGTTTCTTTGGGCAGTGAAAAATCAAGGTCCTCAGAAAACCGCTTCAGATTAAATAGAAATCTAAGTGCGGTTCCCCCCTCAAATATTAGACTGTCAAAGAATCCAAGTCGATAGATGATGTATAAAATGTTCTCCTGAATATACTCCTTCAGGATATTTCTTCTGTAAATAACATCCCTGTCGTGGTATTCATCAAGAATATTCTTAATGTACTCTTTCATAAACTACCTCTGCCATTTTTTTGACTCTTCCAGGGTAATCTCTTGCCATCTTAATGAACTTTTCTCTATCAAGAGTATCAAGATTCTGAAGTCTCACTTCGGGAAGACCTTCAATATTTAAATATTTCAGGTATAAATAATCCAGAACGGATTTCTCAGGACCTGCAATATTAATAGAAAATTCATTAACCTCCAATTTTTTATAACCCCTGAATAGTTTATTTTTAATGTGATGATATACAAAATTCCCTATCTCATTATTAAAACGATTCGTCTTTTTTGTGGTAATTGAGACTGTAGTATAAACAGCCTCAGGAATAAGCCCGTAATAGGAAAGTGCTGATTCCATAGAAACATAGGAAGGAAAAACAATCCTATTAGCCAGGTAAAAATCCGGTGGCCTTCTGACCCCTGGAATGTTAAGAAGATATAAGCCACGCTTCAACTGGACTAAATTCCCTTCTTTAAGCCAATTATGGACCTGTACCCGTAACATCTCAGGATTGTCAGATATTAGAGAAAAATCACGCGATGAAATTACCGGCAGATCAATATTCTTCTCAATAAATTCTTCTTTTTTCATATATTTCCTCTTATTATATTTTTTTATAATATAACGAAATATATCAATCTGTCAACCCTAAGGTTTTGCGGGGTTGATGTTTGACTTTTGACATTTTATGATTGTCATTGACTTCCCTTTGCTTTCTCCATATTGTTGATGAGTGAAATGATGGGTAGTACAATCAAAATAACCAATAAGTGGGTTGATAAATAAAGATGAAAAAAAGCATCTATAGGGAGGTATATCCAAACTTAATTGCGGATATAAACGAGCTATAAGACAGGTGAGCAGTGGAGAAATAAAGATAGAAATATTGGGTTAGAATTATGGAAGATGAAACAAAGTTATTTTATGATTTAACAGCAAAAGAAACAGCTGATCGATGGTATAAAGAACAGGTACTAATGCCCACTATACAAGAGTTTGTTTCATTGCTGCCTCTGAATCCAAAAATACTTGATTTGGGTTGCGGACCTGGACATGAAAGTATGAGATTAGTATTAGCAGGAGCTGAAGTTATAGGGATAGATTTTAGTTATGAATGTATCAAGATAGCGAGAGAACGTTGTCACTCATGTCAGTTTGAAGTTATGGATTTTTATGAACTTGATGATAGGTTTGGAAAGTTTGATGGAATAGTTGCTTATGCATCCTTGATACACGTAACCCCTTCAGATTTGTCTAATGTCCTAAAAAGAGTTGCTAAAATATTAAAGAAAGAAGGATGTTTTCAAGTAATTGTACAAGACGGAGAGGGAATGAGAGAAAATTGGCCTATTGTCAGGGGAAAAAAGCTAAAACGAATTATTTATCTTTACAATAAGGTAAATTTAATATCTTATTGTTCAAAATACGGATTGACGTTGATCAAGGAAGGATACATAGACCACAGTCTTATTGAACAAGGCTGGCGATGTTATATTTTCAAAAAAAGCAAATGAGCAAATTGCGCGGAGATGTTATATAAAATTCCCAACCCTGCTCTTAAGATTACGTATAATCTCTTGAAAGACATTTATTGACTTCTCCTTGATTACCTCATATTATTGATGAGTAAAATGACGGATAGTACACTTAAAATAAACAGTAAGTGAGTTGATAAATAAAGATGAAAAAGAGCAACCATAGAGAGGTATATACAAACTTAACTGTGGATATAAACGAGTTAGACGACATTGCAAAAAAAAGGAGATTGAAGAAAATGAGAAATTAACCATATTTTCCTAAAAAAAGTTAAATGTATTTCTAAGTAAATAAAATCTATAAGGAGGAAATATGGTTAATTATAATCTAAATAACAAAGTCGTTCTAATAACAGGGTCTAACAATCCATTAGGGATAGGAGCAGCCACAGCACGAGCATTCGCTAAAGAAGGCGTCAAGGTATTTATCACTTATTACAGGACATCGCCAGAAGATGCGAGAAGGTTGATCACACAGTACGGAGTGGATTATGAAGAAGTAAAAGCCACTTCAGAACCGGGAATGCCATTATATTATAATTTGCACACAAAGGATGCACAAGAAGTAATAGACTCAATAAAAAAAGAAGGTGGCATTGTAGAAGCGTGGGAAACCGATTTGATAAATCCCAATAATGTACCAATTCTGTTCAATAAGGTTGAATCTATATTTGGAACTGTGGATATCTTGGTCAATAATGCTGCTGTATGTAGAAACAACGACTCAATCGATACAATAACTGCAGAAGTTATCGAGAAAACCTACTCTGTGAATGTAGAGGCTGCACTTCTTCTGATTTCAGAATTCGTACATAGGCATAAGAAACGAAAGAAGAAGTGGGGACGTATCATTAATTTGAGCACTGGACCTTCGCAGTGTTTTGCAGGGCAAATTGCCTATGGGTCTAGCAAAGCTGCTATAGAGGCATTTACCCGTAGTATTGCTTTCGAAGTAGGCCCTCTGGGAATCACAGTAAATACAGTAGCCCCCGGTGCAACACAGACAGGATATATACCAGCAAAAGACGAAAAAGAGCTAATACCGACGATACCTCTAAGATGTTTGGGACTACCCGAAGATATTGCAGATACTATTCTGTTTTTATCATCAGACAAGTCGAGCTGGACAACAGGACAGATAATAAGAGTAAATGGGGGGCGTGACTTATATTAGGTGATTTCGTATAACACTGTGTATATGTAAAATGAAAAATTCCCTGAGGTTGTGCATTATGGTCAGTGCCATTTCTTATGGGTGTTATTGACTTCCTTTAATTGCTTCATATTGTTAATAAGTGAAATGGAGGGTATTTGAATCAAGAATGAAGGAATTTTAATAAGATGAAAGGAGGGAAATTATGATAGGAATGGAACTGATTCCCGCACTTAAAATAGGATGGCTTAATGGATGGATACTAATATGTTTACTATATTTGATATATGGTATTTTACTCAAAATCTTTCCAAAGGATGTGGTAGCAAGACTTTATGATAAGTCCGGTCGGAGTAAAAAGCAAAAAGTTTTCATTTATATAGGAAGCTTAATAGCTTTTGTTTATTTTGGTTTGATAATTTTCACCCCGTTAAAAATCGGAGCTAATGTTTTCATCATCGGAATTATTTTATTTGCCCTTGGCTTAGCTGGATTCATCATTGCTCTTTTCAATTTCAAAAACACACCACCTGACCAGTTAGTTACCAGAGGCCTATACAGAATATCACGCCATCCACAACAACTCATGTTTTTTATTTCATTTTTTGGGGTTTGTATTGCCATAGGTTCATACCTTGCAATATTCATACAAATTATATCCTCATTATTCCTCCACTTTAGAATTCTATCAGAGGAAAAAGCTTGCCTGGAACAATATGGCGATTCATATAAGGAGTATATGAAGAGTGTACCCCGATATTTCTTGTTCTTTTGATTATGAATTTTTTTAAAGGTATAACGCTAGATTTCGTAAGCACGCAAGGTGTTATCTGTAATTTCATCCTATAGGAGGGGATAAAAATGAAAGAAATAAAAAAGATTGGGATCATTATCTGTAATCGATACCATACCTGTGCCGGGGGTAAATGTTTCAGAGCGCTTCGAAATAGGGAAGGAGCCTTTAGTATCTATAAAGGTCAGGACGTAGAGGTCGTTGGATATACTACTTGTGACGGATGCCCTGGTGGTAACATAGAATATTCTCCAGAAGAGATGAAAAAAAACGGAGCAGAGATAATCCATTTTGCAACAGGGATGGTTGTAGGCTATCCTCCCTGTCCATACATTGCTCATTTTCGTGATTTTATTCAGGAAAAATACGGTATTAAGGTTGTCATTGGAACACATCCCATTCCACAGAAGTATTACATTACTCATTCAAAGCTAAGAACTTGGGATTCTTCTGAGTGGAAAGAATTTATTAAACCGACACTAACGGATGAGAAAACTCGTCTGGCTTACGATTAGAAAGATAGAGGTGATAAAATGAACGATAATAGGAAAGTATCAAATAGGGTAAAACAAATTGGGAAATCTGCTATTCATGAAATGACAAGATTATCAAAAGAGATAGAGGACGTAGCATTTTTATCCTGGGCAAAACCGACCTCCGATACACCGGAACATATTAAAAAAGGTGCTATTTCAGCGATTAAGAATGGACTCGTAGGTGGATATTCTGAAAATGCTGGTTTGCCAGAATTGCGGGAAGAAATAGTTAAGAAACTCAAAAGGGATAACGATATAGATGCCAATGTCTCTCAAATATTGGTTACTGTTGGTGCTATCGAAGGGCTATCCGCTGCAGTAATGGCTGCGATTGACCCGGGGGATGAAGTGATTATGCCAACTCCAACATATTCAACTCACATCCGTCAGGTTCTTATTGCTTCTGGTAAACCCGTCCTTGTCCCTTTAATCGAAGAAGAAGGATTTATGCTGGATATCAAGGGCATCAAAAATGCGATAACACCTAAGACAAAGGCTATTATGTACTGTTCTCCTTCCAATCCAACCGGTACTGTTTTTGTTGAGGAACATCTACGAATGTTAGCCGAGATTGCCCTGGAGAATGACTTAATGGTTATTACGGATGAGGCTTATGAATATTTTACCTATGATGGCTATAAGCATTTCAGTATAGGTTCGATCCCAGGAATGAAAAGGAATGTGATTAGTTGTTATACATTTACAAAAACCTATGCTATGACCGGTTGGAGGATTGGATACCTGCATACAGATGAAGAACTAATCCCACAGATTACTAAAGCACATATTCCTTTTGCTATTTGTGCACCAGTCGTGTCTCAATATGCCGCACTTACTGCCTTGAAAGGTTCGCAGGAATGCGTTGCAACATTCAGGGAGCATTACCTCTCTGCTCGCAACCTAATGTGTGAGCGGCTTGACAGACTCAACTCCATTTTTGAATATGAAAAACCTGGCGGTTCCTATCTTATGTTTCCCAAAATCTTGTTAAAGGAGGGTAGCGATTCAACAACCTTTTGTAAAAAACTCTTAAAGGAAGCAAGGGTATCAGCAACACCAGGAATTGCTTTCGGACCAACAGGTGAAGGACATCTAAGATTATCGTTCTGTGTTTCCGAAGAAATGATAAATAAGGCGTTTGATAGGATGGAGGCATATTTCAAATAAATATATAATTTGGTCAAAGTTTCGCAAATATTTTTTTGGTCTTTATTGACTTCTTTTGATTTCTTAATATTATTGGTTAAAGAGAAAAGAGATTATACATTTAAAACGACCAGTGAATGTCCATAGCAGATTTTAGATGTAAACAGGAACCACATAAGCAATAAATCTTTAGATAAACCTAACAGTTTTTGGGATAACCCAAACAAAGTAGTAGGTATTGAATATTAGTATCCATAGAGAGGTATATATAAATTATTCGCAACTCTGTCCAGATTTGAAGGGGTGATAAGATGTTTGAGAAAATAAAGAAAAGAGACGGTAAGATAGTACAATTTGATGCTGAAAAGATTACAAATGCAATTGCTAAAGCGGGAACAGCAACTGGTGAATTTGACGGGAAGATTACTCAAAAACTAACTCTCAAAGTTCTAAATTTAGCTCAGCAAGCAATCACCAATACCATACCAACTGTTGAAGAAATCCAGGATATTGTTGAAGAGATATTATTATCTTCCCCTTATTGTAAAACAGCCAGGGCATATATTATTTATCGAGAGCAGCATGCCAGAATCAGAGAAATTACCGACAGCGCAAATGTTGATTTAGTGGATAAATATTTAGAAAAAATAGATTGGCAGATTAATGAAAATAGCAATATGGGTTTCTCATTACAGGGATTAAATAATTATGTTTCTTCAGAGATTAGTAAAGTTTATTGGCTGAATAAGATATATCCCCCTGAGATCAGAAAGGCTCATCATAGCGGGGATTTTCACCTCCATGATTTGAATATCCTTTCTGTTTATTGTGTTGGTTGGGACCTATTAGATTTATTGATGGAAGGATTTAAAGGTGTGGCAGGAAAGACAGAGAGTAAACCGGCCAAACATTTACATAGCGCTTTAGGCCAGGTAGTGAATTTTTTCTATACCCTTCAGGGTGAAGCTGCAGGCGCTCAGGCGTTTTCAAATTTTGATACACTCTTAGCTCCCTTTATAAGATATGATAGTTTAAACTATAAAGAAGTAAAACAAGCCTTACAGGAATTTATCTTTAATGTGAACGTTCCTACACGAGTAGGGTTTCAAACTCCCTTTACCAATGTAACCCTGGATCTAACTGTGCCTTCAAACCTTGCTGTACAGCCAATAATTATTGGCGGTGAACCTCAGAAAGAAACCTATGAAGAGTTTCAAGGGGAGATGAACCTATTCAATAAAGCTTTCTTAGAGGTAATGTTGGAAGGAGATGCAAAAGGTAGAGTATTTACTTTTCCTATCCCAACCTACAATATTACAAAGGACTTTGAATGGGAAGAGTCAAATTTAGACCCTTTATGGCAGGTAACGGCTAAATACGGTTTGCCTTATTTTGCCAACTTTATACACTCTGATATGAAACCAGAGGATGCAAGAAGTATGTGTTGTAGACTGCGGTTAGATGCAAGAAAATTGGAAAAAAGAGGGGGTGGACTTTTTGGCGCTAATCCTTTAACAGGCAGTATTGGCGTGGTTACAATTAATATGCCAAGACTTGGATATCTATCCAAAGATGAAGACGCTTTTATAGAAGGATTAGAAAAACTGATGCTTCTTGCAGAGGAGAGTTTGGAGATTAAAAGAAAAACATTAGAAAAGTTCACCGAAGGAAATCTTTACCCTTATGTGAAATATTATTTAAGGAAGGTGAAAGAACAGTTTGGCGAATATTGGAAAAATCACTTTTCAACCATCGGGATAATTGGAATGAATGAGGCATGCTTAAACTTGTTTGGAGAGAATATCGCTACTGAAGAAGGACAAAAATTCACACTTCGAGTTTTAGATTTCATGAGAAATAAGTTAGTAGAATTTCAACAAGAAACAGGTAACAATTATAATCTTGAAGCAACACCTGCAGAGGGCACCGCCTATAGATTAGCTAAAAAAGATAAGAAAAAATTTGCTCAGATTATATGCGCTAATGAAGAACAATATAAAAATGGTGCTGAGCCTTTTTATAACAACTCTACTCAACTGCCTGTGAATTTCACTGATGACATTTTTGAAGCCTTAGCCCTGCAGGATGAAATTCAAACAAAATACACTGGTGGCACTGTTCTCCATCTTTTTATGGGTGAAAGGATAGAAGATATCAAAACAGTTAAAAGATTAGTCCGAAAAATTTGTGAAAATTATCGTATACCCTATTTAACCATTACCCCAACTTTTAGTATCTGCCCCACCCATGGATATTTATACGGGGAACAAATAAAATGTCCAAAATGCGGCGCAGAAACCGAGGTTTACTCACGAGTGGTAGGCTATCTTAGACCTGTAAAGCAATGGAACAAAGGTAAAAAAGAAGAGTTTAAACAGAGAAAAACGTTTACAGCGTAAACTATGCTTATCGGAGGCTTTCAGAAGGTTTCTCTAATTGATTATCCTGGAAAAATCTGCGCTATAATTTTTACTCAGGGATGTAATTTTAGATGTCCCTATTGCCATAACCCGGAACTTATAAATCTATCGGATTCTCAAAGCCCTATAAATGAGGAAGAAATTCTTTTGTTTTTAAGAATGCGAAAAGGGAAACTCGATGCCGTAGTAATAACTGGAGGTGAACCCACCTTACAACAAGACCTGATTGAATTCCTTAGAAAAATTAGAGAGATGGGATATTTGATTAAATTGGATACGAACGGAAGTTATCCAGAGCTAATCGAAAAAATAATCAAACTGAAAATAGTAGATTATTTAACTATGGATGTAAAAGCTCCTTTAGAAAAGTATCAGGAAATTACTAATTCTAAAGTAAACCCGGATATAATTAGAAAGAGTATAGAATCAATTATGAAATCGGGATTGGATTACGAGTTCCGAACAACCTTGGTAAAATCTCAACTTAATAAAGAGGATATTATTGAGATAGGAAAATTAATAAAGGACTCCCAATTATATGTCTTACAGAAATTCGTCCCATCAAAAACCTTAAATCCAAAATTTCTTAATGAAACAACCTATTCTAACGAGGAATTTGAACATTTTAAAGGTATCCTGGGAAATTACGTCACCAAATGTCTAATACGATAGAGGATTAAAGACAGGGAACACTGCTGTAGCGCAACATACGATGTTACTTGACAATGATTTGAAAAAAATATATAATAAGCAAAGCCTAAATTTATTGGTTTCTCTAAAGATAAAAAAATCACAGGAGGTAATGAATGAAAGTAAAATATTATGCTGGTATGGCAGTGGTCTACGCGGTAGCACTCTTTTTTACTGTTGGTTGTGGTGAAGGCAAAGAAAAGCCAAAACTACCTGAGGCAGAACAAAAAGTTGATACTACGCAGGAAGTCAGGTTAACCGGAAATATGAACGATGATTTGTTCATAGAAATTTCAGCATATCAAATATATCTTCACCATAAATATATAGGGAGTGATCCTAAACGGGCAGGTGACCCTGTAAATCTTGCTAAAATGGTGGAGGAGTTTGAAAATATATGCAAAAGGCATGGAGTTACATCTGATGAATTTGGGAATTATTACGATAAATTAGAAGCAGAAAATTTCGAGCGCTATAGGGAATTTTTAATGAAGGCAACTGCTCGTGCAGAGGAGTTAAAAAAAGGGAGTAAATAACTAAGGAAAAACAATAGGGGAGTGAACAATAACTGCCACGAATAAAAAGCCGTAAGGGAATTTTTCACTTTCTTGCCAATATAAAAGCCAACGTATTGTCTGGTTATTATTCATTTAATGCTTTGGGGACGGTGCTAATATATTCTCGTCATTTTGACATTTTTTATGTGGGACAACCTTAACATTTTTCATATATTTGTCGCAATCCCGATTTTGCACACCCGTATTTTCCCCAATATATCGGATGAGCAGGACAACAATCAACACCATAAAGTAACCGGGATTTATTCAAAATTGGTGGTGTTGCGTGCCCGATTTTAGGTAACCACATTAAGTGTGTTGTGAAACATTGCCCTTTTTTATATGTCTTATGTTTCAGTTTGACCGAGTCAATAGACTGAAACCCTATCCTTTCCATCATCCGTTTTTGCATCCAGTGCATCCAGTAATTTTCTAATCCAATAGTGGCAAAACCTGCTGCATGCTTTTCACTTTCCATCATATTAGCCATAAGCATCTTGCCAAAATTATTTCCTTGTGCCCTCGTGTGTACCCAGATACAATTCATCACTATAATATTTTTTCCTACGATAGGCAGTCCAGCCGCTTCGGGTGGACCATACTCTATCATCCCTGCATGATCTCCTTCCAAGAATAAAATCTTCATGTGGAACCCCCTGGGAATCGCAGATTTTAGATATTCAAGTCGTTCTCTTCGTGTCTGATATAATACTTTTAGCGGAATCTCCTTCTTCCTATGAAAAATACATCCGACGAGCAATCTTTTATGCCTGGGCTTGTCAGTAATATCAACAATCTTAACGGACGAATATTGATTCATACCTCACACCTCCTTGTAAGTCTCCATGTTAAGTATATATAATATTTACTGTAAGTAAAGTGTAAGCATAGTAACAGAGTCACTTTCGGATGTTTGCGGAAAATTTGTGCTGTGTCTACATGTTGGAAATTTTCAAAAACGGGACATAACATCACGAATTATTTCTCTGTGTAAATCTTCGAAACATTCCGTAAGTCCGTGGTTCATCTTTATTCAAATTTAAAAATACTGCAAATAGATGGATATGTAGCGTACTAACTCGAATCACACAAACAACGCCAATATAGGTATTGGCAACACATAAAGTTGCTCAAATTTACCAATCTTTCTTCCTCTATAGCCAATAATTCCTTTTTTGTATTTTAAAATCTGTTTTAAATCATTTCTCCTTAAGCTTTCTGTCCATTTTATCTCAACAGGTAAAAATCCTCTTTTAGAAAGAATTGCTATATCCACCTCTCCTTCTGATTTTATGTAATATGTCTTGTAATATCTTCGCAGTAAGGACGATATACACCCCTCTATAATATCTCCTTTGAACGCATTATCAACCATTATAATTTCCTTGGTAAATTTCCATGGAATATCTATATCCTTTGCCCAGGAAATTAGTGCCTGAGCAATAAATGGGTCTGAGAAATGTATCTTTTTTGCTTTCTTAGGTGCTGGTTTCAATTTATCTTCTTTTAATGCATATTGAATAATTATTACATCCATATCCTCTAAAATCTTTAGATAGTCATGGATGGTTGCATGATGCTGAATTTCAGTCAAAGAAGCAATGTTATGGAGCGATATCTGTTTTGCCAGTCGGTCACTGAGAACCGCAATTACATCCTTTAGATATTCCTCCTTTTTGTTTCGTTTCAAAAAATCACCAATAACCCACTGCTGATATGTCTGGTAGATGAATCTGTTAATTTTTTTATTTGCTGCATAATCATTTATTGCCGGCAAAAATCCACCAGTCACTAAATACTGATAATAGTATTTCTCAATTGTCTTAATCGTATTAATACCCAGCTCTTTTTCTAAAAGCATTAAATTTTTTTCAGAGAGTTTTTCAAAAGAAACAGACAGTTCTTTAATTTTATTCACCTTACTCTTTAATCCGGGTACAATGAGAAGAATATATTCTGAAAAAGAAAGTGGATAGTAATGAAAATCTGTTTTCTCTGATTTCCCTCTTCTCCCAGGAAATTTTTTCATTCCTTCTTTTAGAATTACTGAATCTGAACCAGTGATCAATAAACTTCCTCCTCTAAAATATCCCATATCTGCGAAGTATTTTACTGCCCTGTCCCATTCTTTGACATAGGTTATTTCATCAAGAAAGATATAAAAGTACTTTTCTCTATCCATTTCATCAAATACACGTTGCATTGTGAGAACAAGTTCTTGGTATCTCTGGAGTAAATCACAAGCAATATAGTGAATCTGGCGCGGCGATACTTTCTTTCTCTTTAATAAATTCTTAATTATCAGTTTGATCAAGGTTGATTTCCCAACCTGTCTACCACCTGTCAAAATGTAGATTCCTGGTGTATCAAGCGGTATTTCGTTTTCCAGTGATGAATTAAAGATGTATTTTATATCTATAAGATTACTCAGATGCGGATCGTTATCTAAATATAGATTTATGTCTTTTTTAAACAGGTTATGTATCTGAAGTTCATCTTTCATGTTCTTATTTTACACAGATTTCTTTTTTTGTCAATACCCATTATCCAAATTTGGTCAATGGAAAATTCAAGGGAGAGGGAACTAACAAAGTAGAGCACCGAATGTGCTTTAGGGTGGTACTTGCATTTTCGCAATCTAATATGTACTTTCTTGAGGTTGAATTATTTATATAAATAAGAATAATATTAGTACTAAAGGAGGGAAAATGAGATTGGAAAAGGCAGCATTATTAGCAATAATTGGTATTTCTTATGCCTTTGTTTTAAGGACTATAGGGACTTTCTTACCCGATATCTTCAAAAATCTTATGGTAGCACAATCTATCCAAATTCTATCTTTCCTTGCCAGTTTAACAATTGTATTTTTCTTTATTTCTTTCTATATAGACTATGTTCGACAAGAACAAATAAAACTAAAACAGGCATCATTTTTAGCTATCATTGGTTCCTCTGCAATGGCATTGGTAAGGATAAAGGGTCTGCTATTAGTTGTTTTTAGAAGGTATATATCCCTATATCTGCTACGTTACCTAATTAGGTCTGATTATATTGGAACGGTAATACCCTGGGTAACTTCAATACTCATTTTACTTTTCTTTATAATCTTTTATAAAGACATACTCAGTCAAAAAAAGGTAGTACTCAAAACAGCTACACTTCTTGCTATTATCGGTTCTTCAATCTCAACGTTACTATTAACCTTTGTTTTATTCAATTATCTATATCCACGGGGAATTAGATGGTTTTTATACTCACCGGAGAAGATAGCGATAATTTTTATCCCACTATTAACATTTAGCTTCGTTACTCTTCTTTACTTCTTTATATGCTTTTATAAAGAACAAAAAAGAGGGGAAAAATTATGAAAAAGGAAAAAGCTATCGAACAAGGATTGACATTAGTAAATATGTCTACAATTGCAATGTTAGGGACTAATAGTGATAAAGGGTATCCGAACATAAGAGCAATGATAAAAATGGAGAATGAAGGTTTAAAGACAATATGGTTTAGCACAAATACATCGTCAAGGAAGATACCGCAACTAAAAAAGAACCCAAAGGCATGTGTCTATTTTGTAGATTTTGATAAATGGATGGGATTGATGTTAGTTGGAACTATTGAGATACTAAAGGATTCTGAATCAAGGAAATGCATCTGGCGTGAGGGCTTTGAGAAGTATTACCCCAAAGGTGTAAATGATCCTGATTATTCTATCCTTCGGTTTACCGGAGAAAGGGTAAGGTATTATCACTCTTTAAATCATGTAACTTTTGAACTTTAATTTAAACTACGAACTTTAATAACTTTTATGCGGAGAAAACAAATCGCAAAGTCTGTAAGTATTATACCCTTTTACAAAAAAAAGAACTATCGTTACTTTCCTGATACACCAGAATTTTATCCTTGACTTTTGCGGTGTCTTTTATTACACTTATAGGTGTAAAATGTAACACCGGGAGGAAATTTGATTTCTATAAAATCTAAAATTGCTCAATCACTTCTT
>Ga0315538_1000289_pt1 | contig 32578 bp, 24 predicted proteins | sample SalMarSW160230MG_2_FD_203834 | JGI IMG/M metagenome (GOLD analysis project Ga0315538, IMG submission 203834) | Salt marsh sediment microbial communities from the Plum Island Ecosystem LTER, Massachusetts, United States - Salt Marsh Sediment SW1601-230 ...
GCTGTAAATATGCCTTTTTTACCGTCCTTATCGCTAAATGTGAGTTGATATGCTTTTTCATACTCCTCTTCGGACTTCTCAGAGCGCTGAAACAGCCAGACGATCTCGGGATCGTTGGGGTCATCAATCCACCTGCCGAGCAGCTTTGGCTCAAAGACAACGTTTTCTCTGGTAAAAAGCGGGTGCAACGATAAGACAGGCAGACAACCACCCATAAGAATAGTCAACAGATAGAAACCAAGCTTTTTAGCATTCATTTTCTGTCCTCTCATATTTAAGGCAATCAAATTTTAGCTTTGCTGATAAGGCATTGTACCACTTCTTATTAAATTGGCAATCAAGCATCTCCGGCATTTTGTATGGATTCGGCAGTGGCTTATCGCGAGACTAAGGATGGACTAATCCTTGCAGAGCAAGCGCATAACGTGTAGATTTCAGAAGCCAATGTGGCGTGCTGATAGCGAGCGAAGTGACTCGAAGCAAAGGTAAAATATGTTCGAACTGGACGAATTCGGTTGGTTTGTAGTTTGTTTGTGCGCGATGATGGTTGGGATTACAAAGGTCGGCATACCAGGACTTGGGATTCTGGTCGTTCCTTTGATGGCCAGCGTCCTGCCAGCCCGTAGCTCAGTAGGAGTACTGCTTGGGATTCTCATACTGGCTGACTTATTTGCGGCTGGTTACCATCGGCATAACGCGAAGTGGTCTCATGTGGCACGGTTGTTGCCAGCCACATTTGCAGGGATCATAACTGGATATTTCGGGCTAAAAGTAGTTACCAATGAACAGCTCAAGCCCATCATCGGAGCGATAGTTCTGGTGATGTTAGCCCTTAATTATTGGCGAACAAATACTAAAGGCAAAGATGCTCCAGTGCCGACGCAGTGGTGGTTTGCAGTAGGCCTTGGCTTGCTTGCAGGGATTACGACGATGATGGCCAATGCTACCGGGCCGATAATGATAATCTACCTTCTGGCAATGCAACTTCCAAAGATTGAATTCGTGGGTACCAGAGCGTGGTTTTTTTTTATTGTCAACTGGCTGAAAGTACCATTTAGTGCGAATTTGCAATTAATGACGACAGAGTCTGCAAAGCTTGACTTAATAATGCTGCCATTTATTGCTCTTGGGGCGCTATTGGGTGTGTTTTTTCTAAAGAAAATTCCGCAGAAGGCATTCTCTGTAGTTGTGCAGATTTTGGCGGCGGCCGCGGCAGTAAAGCTTTTGTTTTAAGGGTAGTAACTGGTCAGGTAAAATTACTTTGAAAAACCACGAGCAAGAGGCGATTATTAACGATATGGGTGCCGGTCAGAATAATGATAGATATGCCGCTGCTCGCCAACGGATGCTCGAGTACGATCTGCGGGGCCGTGATATCACGAACGCCGATGTTTTGCAAGTCATGGCCGAGGTGTCACGGGAGGAATTCATTCCACAGGAATATCTTTCACAGGCTTATTCGGATAGTCCACTGCCTATTGGGATGGGCCAGACTATCTCTCAGCCTTACATTGTCGCGCTTATGACCCAGGAGCTGCGAGTAAATCGTAATTGCGAGGTTCTTGAGGTTGGCACAGGCAGCGGGTATCAAACTGTGGTATTGAGCAAGCTGGCTAAGAAGGTCTGTACAGTAGAGAAATTCCGTGAACTCTCAAAGTCGGCTCAGCGCATTTTGAGCAGACTGGGTATAGCCAATGTGGAATTCCATGTCGGTGACGGCAGTTGTGGCTGGCCGGAGTCGCAATTGCCGGAGGCCGGCTGTTTTGATAGGATTATCATAACGGCGGCGGTACCGTCTTTTCCGGAGCCTTTGATTAAACAGCTCTCCAAAGATGGTCTGATAATTGGGCCGGTTGGTGGGCCGGGAATGCAGGAACTGGTTGTAGGTAAAAAAAGAGCAGGTAAACTCGTAGAGACTTCGATTTGCGGCTGCCGGTTTGTGAAACTCATCGGCGAATATGGCTTTGAGCAGTGAGGGTTGTTTCTTCTGGTAATGGCAGAAATCCGTAAACGTGATATTGGTGTGGAATCCTGCTTACACGGAAATAACAATATCTGGTATTGAGGATGGTCAAACAAAATACGGAGTCACTATATTACTCTGGCTCATCAACGACGACTAAAGGTGAGCAGGGAACGAAACGCACGGGTGAGCCACGCTTTGAAAAAATAGAGTCAAAGAATCAAGTTTCTATTTCCACGTCGGTTCAATTTATCAAGGGTGTTGGTCCCGCAAGGGCGAAGAGCTTTGCGAAATTGGGCGTTCATACTGTCGGGGATTTACTGGAGTATTATCCGCGTGATTGGGTATTTGCGCCAGGTGTTATAAAGATAAGCCAATTACGACCAGGCAAGGACGCGACAATCGCTGGCCTGATCGAGTCAACCGATTATCAAAGTTACCGGCACCTACCGATTTTCGAAGTGATGCTTAGCGATGAGACGGCAGTGTGCCGAATTATCTGGTTTCATGGTGGATTCTTACAAAACAAATTAAGGCCTGGTCAGGTAATGGTAGCCACGGGCAAGGTTAGTGTTTACAAGCATCAGCTTCAGATGACTAATCCTAAATTCCTATTGCTTGATAAACCGTATATCAAGCCAGATGAGTACTTTAGCGGAGGAATCTATCACGCGACCACTGGGCTGGGCAGCAGACAAATCAAACGGATAATCAGGCCGCTGCTTGACAATCTGGATCAGCTTGTGCCTGAATTTTACGACAAAGCCTTCCTTAAACAGGCTAATCTAATCGGTAGAAAAGATGCGTTTGCCTGGATACATCTTCCGCCCGATGAGCAGAAATTAGCTAAGGCAAAGCACAGACTGAAATACGATGAGTTACTTCTAATGCAGCTTGGCTTGGCTCTTCGGCGCTATCGCAAGCAGTATTTTTCCTCAGCACCACCGTGTGCTTGTAGCGAGGAGATTGACAGGCGGATTCGTAAACGTTTTCCCTTTCTGCTGACCGAAGACCAGAACGAATGCATCGCTGAGATTGCCACCGACATGGGCAAAAATCGTCCTATGAATCGATTGCTACAGGGCGATGTTGGTTCTGGCAAAACCGTTGTTGCGCTTTACGCGGCGTTACTGGCTGTTGCCAACAAGACACAGGCGGCAATTATGGCACCAACCGAGATTCTGGCCTCTCAGCACCTTATAAGCATTGAGAGATACTTAAAAAGCAGTGAAGTGAGGAGAGTCCTTATAACGGGTGGCTTGACCGGCAAAGAAAGAATGGGGCTTCTAAGGGAAGTAAAGCAGGGTGCGATCAACATCATAGTTGGCACCGTGGCACTATTGCAAAAGGATATAGAGTTTCGCAGGCTTGGCTTGGTTGTGATTGATGAGCAGCACAAATTTGGCGTTCACCAGCGGGCTGAATTGCGCAAGGAGTGCTCGCCACACTGCCTTGTTATGACAGCCACACCCATTCCACGAACGCTGGCTATGACGGCGTTTGGGGACTTGGACGTATCAGTTATCAAGCATTCGCCGCCGGGAAGAGGCAAGGTTGTCACGCGCTGGGTTGACAGACATGACCGGGGCAAGGCATACGAGTTCATACGTGAGCGTCTGCGGGCAAAAAAGCAGGTGTATTTCGTTTATCCGCGAATTGTGAACACCGAGCAAGAAGCTGACATCAAGGCGGCCACAGAAGGATGGAAAAAACTTGCATCAGATGTCTTTACTGAATTCAAAGTGGAGCTGTTACATGGCCAGATGCCGTCTGTAAAGAAGCGGCATATTATGTCGGAATTTCGTAGGGGCAAGATCGACGTTCTGGTTTCGACTGTGGTTGTGGAAGTGGGTGTTGATGTGCCCAACGCCACGATAATGGTAATCGAAGGAGCCGACAGATTTGGACTGGCCCAGCTACATCAGTTACGTGGGCGAATCGGAAGAGGCGAAGATAAATCCTATTGTCTGCTGTTTGCTGAAACCGACAGCGAGGTAGCTAAAAGCAGGCTCGAAATAATGGTCAGGAGCAACGATGGTTTTGAGATAGCGGAGCACGATTTGCGGCTGCGCGGTCCGGGAGAGCTGTTTAGCACCCGACAGCATGGGCTGCCGGATTTGAAGATTGCAAATATTATCGATGATATTGACCTGCTGGTTATGGCAAGAAAAAACGCATTCGAGCTGGTCTCAGCAGATCCGACACTGACGAAGGCTGAGCACAGAAACATTCGGGCGTCGCTTTTAGCGAAATTCGGGGACTCACTTGGCCTGGTGGACGTGGCGTGAAAAGCCGGACGTGTCACGCAAGGACGTCACATGGCCGGCGCTATTGGCTCGGCGGTAACCTGTAAATTTGCTGGAACTTTGGTACGAAAAAGTGTAAAAGGCGCGTGTTGTTGCACGAAATTGGAAGTAAGACAGTCTGAATTCTGCTTATGCAAATAGCATACAAGAACAAGACGCTGGAGAAAAGTCTGAAAGTCGTCAAAGCTATCGCTTCCGCGATGGTGGTGGCGTCTTTTATCATTTTATTCGGCTTTGACAAGCCGTTACTGCCGGTAAACGTGTTGTTCAAGGTCCAGCTTGGCATGCTATTTGTTTTTCTAACTGGAAAGGTAATCCGGCTGTTCAATGCTCAGTCGATGAGAGAGTATGTGGTTGCTAACTGGTTTGAGATACCACTTCTTGTAACTCTAACTGTAATTATTTTTGGCGCGGGGCGGTGGTTTGGCGAGATTGAGCCGGGCAAGGTCAGACACCTGGGCGTTGGCGTTTACCTTATTATCGAAGTGGTAACCAAGATTTGTATCACTTCAGTAGGTCTGGCTGCGTCCGGGAAGAACCCGACACGTACTCTGATCGCCAGTTTCCTGATTTTGATAATTGCCGGCGCGGGCCTGCTGATGCTGCCACGTGCGTCGGCAAAGGAAAGGACCCGTTTTGTCGATGCGCTGTTCACAGCAACCAGCGCAACCTGCGTTACTGGGCTTATCGTCAGGGACACGGGCCAAGACTTCAGCACTATGGGTCAAATAATCATTCTGGCGTTGATTCAGCTTGGCGGACTTGGAATTGTGGTCTTTGGTGCAGTGTTTGCATTGCTGCTGGGTCAGGCATTTTCACTGCGCCAATCAGTGGCGATGCAGGATTTGCTAAGCGCGCAAACCTTAAGTCGAATAGGGAACATGATATTATTTATTTTCGTCGGGACAATAATGTTCGAGACTATAGGTGCTATCAGCCTTTTTGGGATGTGGGATGACGCGTCCGGCTGGAGTGGCGATGTGCGGCAACAGTGGTTCTGCAGTATTTTTCACTCGATAAGTGCGTTCTGTAATGCTGGATTCAGCCTTTTCGGTAACAGCTTTGCCGGATACAACAGGAGCTGGGGCGTGTACTTAGTTGTTTGTCCGCTGATAGTTCTGGGCGGACTTGGCTTTGGAGTTCTTTATAACGTTGCCGGCATCATCGCCGACAGAGTGAAGCGCTTTTTCAAAAAGTTGTTCAATAAACAGTACAGGATATCGATGGAAACGCCGAAGCGATTGCGGCTGCAGACAAAAATCGTATGTAGCATAAGTGCGTTGCTCATCATTATTGGTGCGGGTGCAATACTGTTGTTTGAGCATTATGCAAGCGGTGACGATACGTCTAAAAATCCTGATATTTTGGGTGCGCTGTTTCAATCGATTACAGCCAGGACCGCCGGCTTTAATACAGTGCATATTAAGGAGCTTTCGGCTTCGAGCAAGTTCATATTGATTTTGCTCATGTTCATCGGAGGCTCTCCCGGCTCGACTGCTGGTGGAATAAAGACGGTGACACTAGCGGTGGTAATAATGACAGTCTTTGCTGCCCTGCGAAAGCGGTCGGAAGTAGAAATGTTTAGGCGCTCAATTAGGGTCGTTGTCGTAGGTCGGGCAATTACAGTTACACTGCTTTTTATTGCGGTTCTGTTTGCAAGTACATTAGCGTTGAGTGTTACTGAAAACAGCAATCCGAAGAACTTCACAATGCTGGATATTATGTTCGAGTCTGCCTCGGCGTTGGGCACTGTGGGGCTAACAACAGGTATAACGCCGTCTTTGACAGACGCGAGCAAATTGATTATCATTGCGGTGATGCTGATCGGCCGATTGGGTCCGTTGACGTTGCTGGCGGCTGTGACTTTCAATCTGAAGCCTGTTAGATATAACTATCCGGAAGAGGCTGTAATCGTCGGTTAATTAGGAGCTGGTATTATGAGGCGGTTCGCGGTGATAGGGTTGGGCCGGTTTGGGCAGAAATTGGCGATCGCTTTGGCAATGAGCGGTGCAGAAGTCATAGCTATCGATAAGGACAGAAACGAGATAGAGATGATTCGAGACCAGGTAAGTCACGCGGTCCGGCTCGACGGCACAGATGAAGAGGCGCTAAAGGCTCAGGGTGTTGATAAGGCCGATGTCGCCATAATTGGCATGGGACAAAACAACTTCGAGGCGGCTATACTGACAGTAGTGAACCTTCGACAAATGGGAATAAAGCAGATCTACGCGAGAGCGGAGAATCTAATTGCGGGCGAGGTCTTCTCCAAAGTGGGAGCTACCGAGGTGATTTATCCGGAAATCGAGTCTGCACAGAGGTGGGCATACAAGCTCATTGCACCGCAGATAGGGGAAAAAATTGATTTTGCGCCGGGCTATAGCCTGGCTCGGATAAAAGCGCCAGCCAGTTTCGATGAAAAGACGGTTATGGACTTGCAGCTTCGCCAGAAGTACAACGTGAACCTTGTTCTGATTAAGCGAGGCGAGCACAGCAAAGCCAAAAAGAGTGAAAAAGGTGCGATCATCAACGTTCCTTTGCCCAACACGATTATTTATCAGGATGACATCCTGATGGTCGCGGGCTCCGACGCAGATCTCGCAAAACTACCGCAGGAATAAAACAGATGGAAAAACTATCCACAGAGTTGATAAATGAGGTAACAACTCGTTTGAAAGATGCTTTGCATCCATCAAAAATATACCTATTCGGCTCACATGCTTATGGCGATACTGACCAAGACAGCGATATTGACCTGCTGATAGTGGTTCCCGATACGGACAAATCAACTCGCGAAATTGCTCGACAAGGCAGAGCCAGCCTCCGAGGTCTTATGTTCCCGGTGGATCTCATAGTTTGCACCCAGTCTCAAATACAAAAATGGTCAGACGTGAAATGCACGCTCATCTATACGGTAATTCGCAAAGGAAGGCTGATATATGAGTCCCAAGGTCGAACTGGTGAGAGAATAGCTCACGCTGGCTGACGATGACCTACGTATGGCTGAGCTTGCTATGAAGGAAGCTGAGCCGGTGTGCTGGGCAGCGGCTTTCCATTCTCAACAGGCAGCAGAGAAAACACTCAAAGCGTTTTTGGCTTACCACGAATTTCACGTTGAAAAAACTCACGACGTCGAGTTTCTTCTTGGGCTTTGCAAGAGATTCCTGCCGGAGATGGAACGGTTTATTGAGAAGGGCAGCGTGTTAACAGACTACGCAGTGGATTCTCGATATCCTGCGCCTCGCGCTGAGGTTACGCAGCAACAGGCTAAGGAGGCAATTGAAATAGCTCGCAGCATATATGAATTCATATTGAAATCGTTGCCAGACCTGGAAAAACTACCACAGAATTAAACAGAGCAGGAAGATAATACCCTATTTGGGGAAAATGTCTTAACCTCCTTGAAGGAACCAATGGCCCTCATATTTTGAATAACACATTACGAGGATAGGAAAATAAAGCCATTCATTGTTGAGTTATGGTCCAAAATATTTGCTGGATTGAAATGGATATCTATATTCCAGTGGGTTCGTAAATTTTTCCCTAAGATAACAACAAGTCGCTTTTTTGTCGAGATTTGGGTTCTTGTTAATCTTATATTCTCAATGGCTTGTTTGGCGCTCTCTTCCTCCACCGAAATTCAGTGGTGGGAGCTTCTCCTGTTATTATATGCGGGGATTCGAGTTTTTGAAGTTGTAGTTTACCAAGTAAATGTTCTTTTATTTAACCCGTATCGTGCAGAAAAAAAGGGAATTAAAGACGAGTTAGGTAGCTACCGACGGATAGTTATTTGCTTGATTCACAACTATCTTGAAATTCTCTTCTGGTTTGCTCTTTATTATAGAAACTTCTTTTTTTCATTCGAGACTAAGACCATCGCTTTGAATACTTTCAGCGGTTCGTTGTATTTCAGCCTTGTTACAATGTCAACTTTGGGATATGGAGACATAACGCCTAAAAACCTCTTTGGGGTAGTTCTCTGCTTTGGACAGACTTTGGTAGGGATTTTCATGGCCCTACTAATCCTAGGTAGATTCATTTCTTTATTGCCAAGACCTGGAACTCTTGACAAGCATGAAAAGTGAATTGTTGCAAAATCCTCTGATAATGTTTATTGGTTTCTGTACTTCTTGTGATTAACGAAGGAGTTAGTATAATTTAGTTCTGTTGTGGCAAAATACATACTTTCGTCGAACAGTTCAATGCTTATTTGTCCGGTATTTTCTCAGCAAGTCGAGCAGGTTCTGCATATCATCAGGCAACGGCGTTTTAAAGTTAACGATTTCTTCCGTGGTGGGGTGTTTGAACTGGATGGTCGAGGCGTGAAGGGCACAGCGGGCTATGACAGGGTCCTGCGGGGCCGGCTCGACTTCGGTCAACCCCGCTCCGCCAGAGCGCTTCGCGGCGGCGAGCTGCCAAAGATAGACTAACTTGCCGCCGTACATTTCATCAGCGACAATAGGATGCTTCATATAAGAGAGGTGTACACGAATCTGGTGGGTTCGGCCGGTTTGCGGGGTTAGCTTTAATAACGAAAACCCTCGAAAAGATTCGAGAACCTCGTAAAATGTCACTGCCTCTCTACCTATTTCAGGTCGGATTGCGTATTTTTCTCTTATCCTCGGGTGGACGCCCAATGGTGCGCTTATACGGTCGCGGGTCAAATCGGGCGTGCCATGCACAATAGCCAGATAAGTCTTTTTTACCTGGCGGTGTTCGAATTGCTTTGCAACCTTCCACTGGGCGGCATCGTTTTTAGTAGCAACTAAGATACCGGTCGTATCTCTGTCGAGCCGATGTACTATTCCTGGTCTAAATTCGCCAAGTCCACTGGAGAGCTGGTCGGAATAGTATGCAAGCGCATTTACAAGTGTTCCGTGGGTGTTGCCTCGTGCTGGGTGCACAATCATATTGGCAGGCTTATTCAGAATAATAAGGTCTAAATCTTCATAGATAATGTCCAGAGGTATATCTTCGGGCAAAATGTCTTTGCTGGGTGGTTCGGGAACGATAAACTCTACTATGTCGCCTGGGCTTAGCTTGAAGCTTGGTTTTACGGTTTTGCCGTTGACCTTCACGCCGCCCTCTTTTATGGCGTCCTGAATGAAGGTTCGGCTGAGGTTTCTAAAGCGACCATGAAGATATTGATCTATCCTGCGCTGCTTTATGCCGATACCCACATGAAGTGTCAAAGGCTGGAATTCGGCGTCTGGCAATTCAGTCATCATCTTGTATAAACTATTCGTCTGGAAGGTTGGTCTCAACCGCGTCTTCAACGCTGTCAGGCAGGTTAAGCTCGATCTCGGGCTGGGTGTTCTCGATGGTCGCATTCGGCGCCTGCAGGGAAAGGTTGACGTCGACAGGTAGATTTGTTTCGGCATCAGCAGGTAGATTGATCTCAGTGGGTTGCATTTGGATCGGGGATTCTACGGTGGGACCGGGCTGCGGTGCCGGGCGGAAGACGATCTTCGTCTTGTAATCATCCATCGTTTCAAGACGGTGCTGGACAGCAGCTTGAGTTACAGTTCCTTCAAAATTTGGGTCTGCGACAATGTCACGATATATCTGCTCTGCGCCATTGAAGTTTCCTGTTTCTTCCTCGCATAATCCAAGACCAAATTTGGCCTCGGCCACTAACGATGGATTAGAAGAGCCACATTTCACTGCCTCAGTGTAGCTCATCTTAGCTCTATTTATTTGGTCCGTGATTTCCTGTTCGCTCACTGTTCCCATACGATAATGCAATTCTGTTCGGAGTGTTTCAGCTCGTTTTATCAGCGCCAAAGCTGCCATCTGATCATTGGGCGTCTCCTGGGCGAAGTTCAAGAGCTCCTCGGCAGGCTGAAGAAGTATGAACGAGAGGTCTCTTCCCTCAGAATGTGATTGAATAACCCGCGTTTTGTCAACAGCTATCTGGTTGATTAGGCTCGTTAGGTGGAGCTGTCGTCCAGCTAATGCAGCGCCTTTGAAGTAAAATTTCCAGATGTAAAATCCCAGAACGGCGGCAAGAACTGCCACAACAACGATAATCGTCGTAATATTCTGCTTAGCCCACTGCGGAAAATTTGATATCCACTCGGCCAGTTCGTTTGTTTTTAGTTCGTGTCGATGGTCGGCTTTCATCTGTTACTCCATGGTACTTTTGCAAAAAGTCCTATCTATCCTAAATTTATGGTTATCTGCGTTCACGCAAACCTACAGTGTAACAGAATGTGTTTTGTCTTGCAACAGGACGTTAGAATAGTTAGAATCTTGGTTTACGCTCTGCCGAAAGGACATGAATACTCAGAATGATGAGAAAACTGGAAAATGGTTGTGTTAGGGCTATAGTGCTCCATGTTGTTTGGATTTTGCTACTTTTATCTCTCGTTGCCCCACCTTGCCTGAATGCTGTGGGTGAACAAGCGTCTCAAGGCCAGACCCCCACCAGAGCTGCGAACAGCAATGATCCAGTTGAAGGATTGTGGGACCCGAGCAAATATATAGATATCGATGAAATTAAACCTGGGATGGAAGCATACTGCCTGACGGACTACGGGGGACATGGAGTTGAAAAGTTCGCCCTAAAGATTCTGGAGGTCGTGCGCGACATAGAGCCGGGCAGGGATGCGATTCTGGTTCAGGGTACCGACGAACGGTTTATCCATACAGGCCCAGTTGCTGGGTGCAGCGGTTCTCCGGTCTATATCGAGGGTCGTTTGGCTGGTGCATTAGCTTTCGCTTGGACTTTTAGCAAGGACCCACTTTACGGGGTGACACCAATCAGAGAGATGCTGATGGTAGGTCGGGCTGGTCACAGAGAAAGCTCTACAGGCAAGGCCCACCCGTCAGGTCTGCCGTTTGATTTCAGCAAGCCAATCGATTTTACAAAGGTTGACAAACAAATTGCAGCCTGCCAGCCCACCTTTAATACAGCACTTGCTGGAACTGCCTTGCCTTGTCCTCTGCTTGTATCCGGCCTATCCGCCCAGGCCTGTGAACATCTGCGCCAATTGGTTGAACCATTAGGGCTGATGGTTGTTCCCGGTATTAGTGGCGGTGCTGATTCTGAGGATACAAAAACGGAGCTATATCCTGGTTCGCCCCTTACGGTGCCGCTGATAACCGGTGATGTAAAAATGACCGTACTTGGCACAGTAACTGATGTTACAGGTGACAAAGTCTACGGCTTCGGACACTATTTCCTTGGCTATGGGGACATAGATTTTCCAATGGCTACTGGCAGGGTATACACTGTTGTATCCAACGTGGCTCGTTCTTTTAAGCTGGGTAGCGCAGGTGAAATAGTCGGTGCTATAAGGAGCGATGAGCGGGCAGCAATACGTGGACAGCTCGGCGCTACGGCGAGAATGCTTCCCCTGACGATACAGATCGAACGCTTCAACGATACTCAAACAAGAGTCTACAACTGTCGAGTAGCTTATAATCAGTTGCTCACGCCCGGATTGATTCAGTCAGCCATAAGCGGCGCTGCGTTTTATTTGGGTGATTTTCCGCCGGATCACACCATTGAATACAGCGTAAATATGAATTTGGAACACGGCGAATCGATTCGCTTCGAGAATATCTCTACTGGACTGGCGCTGGCCGAGATGATGGCTGAGACGGGGGGGTCAACTCTACTGCTGATGAATAATCCATTTGGCCAAGTTAATATAGAATCAGTCGAATGCAACATTCGGATAGTGCCGAAAAATATCACTTCGCATATATGGTCAGTGAACCTGTATGACTCGAAAGTCAAGGCCGGTGAGCAAGTCAGGTTAGAGGCAGTTGTAGAGTCATTTCTTGCTGAAAGGAAGAAGTACCAATTTAGCTTTGAACTGCCGCAAGGATTGGCCCCAGGCAAATATGGCTTGATTCTGTGCGGGTCATACGAGTACGAGAGGTTCCTGAGAAAGGCTGTACCGTACAGGTTTCTTGCCCAGGACATACCAAGTCTGATTACGGCTCTTAATAATGCCTTAGCGGTTGATCGAGACAGGTTGTATTGCCTATTATCGCTGCCTGCCGGGGGTGTAGCAATTGACAGAGCCGAGCTTCCAGACCTGCCTGCAACTAAGATACTGATTTTGCAGGATGGCAAAAGGGCGCTGCAGGCTCAAGCGTTTCCACACTGGCTCGAAAAGAGCGCAGAAACCGGCACAATTGTCCTCGACAAGAAGCTCATACAGGTGACAGTTGAACCATAGCAGCAAGGTCGAGGCTGAAAGTATGTTATCGCATTGTAGCGTATCAGGGACTAACGGTCGTATATGCCAGGGGCACTGCGATTTCGTAAAACAGCAGATATCTGGGAATATTGTATGTTCGACCATTTTAGGTTTTAAATTTTCATATACGATTGGGATTTTTTGGAGCTGCCATGAAATATAGAGTTCGTTTGAAGAAGGATACTGTGATAGTTGTTGTTTTTGCAATGGTTATAATTTTCGCCCGCGATAGCGTAGCTGTCAGCAGCAAGGTTGTACGCCATTCCAGTGGTCCGGATATGCTGAAAGGCCAGACTGAAGATGTTGTGATTAGCTCACGAGGGACGATTCAGCTTGGGCGAGCAGCAGAGGTTCTTGCACAAGAATTCGAGGATGTCTGGTCGGTGAACTGTATCGTGGTCAGCGCAGGAACGACTTATATAGGGACCAGCCCGAACGGCAACATTTATAAATACAGCCTCGGCAAACTGACTAAGATATACGCGGGCAAAAATGAGGTCTCGCCAAACAACAACAGCACAGAAACATCCAATTTCAGAGCACAAGTTGGTGATGAACCAACCGGTGAGCCAAACGATGCAAACGAACCAGATGATGAAGACGCGTTCAAAGCAGAGCAATATCTTGTAAACGAACACATTTTCGCGATGGCGACCGACGTGGCTGGTAGGCTTTTGGTGGGCATAAGTGGTGACGAATGTAAGCTGTGTCGGTTTGAAGCAGGCCGGATGGAAACAATTTTTGAGCCCAATGATGCTAAGTATATCTTTGCAATAGAGACCGATGGTAAAGGGACGATTTATCTGGGAACCGGACCACAAGGTAAAGTCTATAGGCTGGACCCACTTGGCAGAGAGACTGAGCTTGTTTATGAGAGCACCCGTGATAAAAATATACTATCGCTGGCCATAGCAGATGACGGCTCGGTTTACGCCGGTACTGACAACCGCGGGTTGGTATACAAAATTGATCCGCGGGTTAAAACAGCCAAAGTTCTATACGATAGCGACCATCCGGAGATTACAGCGCTGTTACATGCAGGAGGTTTGCCAAGCAGCGATGGCGATCTGTACGCAGCGGCAACTTCTGCTAAAGTTGTCCAGATCGAGGCAAAGTTTGCCGCACAAATTCCTCTTGCTGGTCGGCCCGAGGTCTCATCAGAAAAACCGAATAGCACTGACGAAGGAGGGCGCAAGCTACAGATTGCAAACACAAAACAACAAACTGACGATGATTCTTCTAAACGAAAGGCACCGGTTAGAAAGGGAACCAAGCCGGATAAGGCTAGTCATATCTACAAGATAGACAAAGCTGGTTATGTTACAGATGTTTTCCACGAGACCGCGGTCTTCTTCTGCCTGGCAGAACAGCAGGACAAACTCCTTGTTGGAACGGGAAATGATGCGCAACTATTCATCGTTGATCCAGCTCTGGAGCAGGAAGCAATCATTTATAAGGACGAGCAGGCATCGCAGATAACAGCCGCGACTGTTGCCGGTGAGGATGTATATCTTGGCACGGCAAATCCAGCAAAATTGGTAAAACTAAGCAAGATTTTTGCCTCTGAAGGGACCTATATTTCTGACCTTATTGATGCTGGCCAGCCTGCAAAGTGGGGCAAGCTGCAAATTGAGGCTGAAGTTCCACAAGGATGCAAGGTTCTCGTGGCCTGCCGCAGCGGAAATGTAAAAGATGCAAATGATCCTAGTTTTTCCGACTGGACAGAGCCGGAGGAAGTGACCGAACCTGTGCAGTTGAGCTGTCCGCTTGGCCGATTCTGTCAGTATAAACTCATGCTGCAAAGTGAAGATGGCCAGAAAAGCCCGCTTATCAGAGAGATTGCCGTGGCCAGCACAGTGCCGAATTTGGCACCCAAGGTCGAATCTGTGGATGCCGACCGAATTCATGCGCCTGGTAAGACGGGGCTATTTAAGATCAGCTACAAGGCAAAAGATGACAACGACGACAGCTTGATTTACACGATAGATTTTAGAAAGATCGGAAGAACAAATTGGATTGAACTGGCCGATGATCTTGAAACCGACAATTTCGAATGGGATGGAAAGGCCGTGGAGGACAGCCGATATGAGGTTAGGATCACTGCAAGCGATGAACGAAGCAATACGTCCACTACTAAGTTGACCGGCAGCAGAATAAGTGATCCTGTTGTGGTCGACAACACGGGACCAGCTATCAGCAAGTACACCCTTGAGAAGAACGGCAAAAGTGTAACACTCAAGCTGCACGTTAGCGACCAGTTAAGTGCGATAGGTAAACTTGATTATACTATTGACAGCAACGAAGAATGGAAAGGTGCTTTGCCGGACGACTTCGTTTACGATACTACGGATGAGACTTTCACGGTCGTGACTGAGAACTTAAAGGCTGGAGAGCACATAATTTCGGTCCGAGTCGCTGACGATGTCGGTAATACAACGTACAAGACTTTTGATATATCTATTGAATAACCGTTGTGCGATACATCGATTTTGAAAAGATCGTTGAAACGGTCGAATCAATTTGCATAGCAGCCAATTATGAACTGCCTACTGATGTCTTGGCTGCTCTGCAAAGCGCTGCACAGAAGGAATCTAATCCAAGGGCTGCAAAAATACTCGACCAACTTATAGAAAATGCCCACATAGCAGCAGCCGAAAAAATACCTCTGTGTCAAGACACTGGGCTGACCGTGGTGTTTGTTGACCAAGGTGCGGATGTTGTTATAAAACCGCCTAATGACATGGGCCATGCGACACTGTTCGATGCCATTAATGTTGGTGTCAAAGCCGGCTACGAAAGAGGATTCCTGCGAAAGAGCATTGTGGCGGATCCTTTGAATAAGCGTGAGAACACCAACTCAAACATCCCTGCCATTATCCACTACCAGGTTGTGCCAGAGGATAAACTGAAGTTAACCGTCATGGCTAAAGGTGGTGGATGCGAAAACAAAAGTCAGTTTAAAATGTTCAGACCTACGGCAGAAAGAAGCGATGTAATTAACTGGATTGTTGATGTTGTTCAGTCTGCTGGGGCCGATGCCTGTCCACCATTTGTGATTGGCGTTGGAATAGGAGGCAATTTCGAGCTAAGCTGTTTGTTGAGTAAAAAGGCACTGTTGAGAGATCTGACCTCAAAACACAGCGACGTATATTACGCAAGACTCGAAGAAGAAACGCTGTCTAAGATAAATTCACTCGGCCTGGGGCCACAGGGCCTTGGCGGCGATACCACTGCTTTGGCTGTTCTTGTCGAGACTGCGCCGTGTCACATAGCGTCGCTGCCAGTAGCAGTCAATATCGAATGCCATAGTCACAGGCACAAGACAGCGGTCATCTAAAAGGTCTATAGAGATTATAGGCGGTTTCTGACATGAGTGGCAGTATTTCTGCGACCGCCAGATGATGCTATTGTTTAATGGGCGAGGTTATATTTAGCTGTTATCAATCAGGATCTGGAAGTGATCTCATCCACCCCGGCCACACAGGCAAAGTGCTGTTTAAATCATATTCTCGATTCCACTTATGCCTCCAGAGAGACTTTAATCTGACTCGCTGAATAGACCAATCCAAAAAGATGATATTAATTCCATAATCATGACGGTTAAGGCAGAATCGCTTCATATTGTTACTGAAAGAATGCTCCCATTGTCCTTCAAACTCCGGAGGTTCATCTGTGTAGTGCGGTGAGCCTCCGACCCACAGACAATCTGCAAATGCGGGTATGTAGCTGCCTCCAGGAACGTTCTTGGTCCTCCAGTTCATCGAGGTTGGGTGGCCCCACTGGGTATCCGTAGCCGGATTCGGATTGAAAAGGAACTCATTTATCCCATAGCTGCCTACGAAATCACCCCACTGCCAAGCAGTAAAGGTGCTGCCCCAGTGCTCTGTGCCTGGATCTTCGTTTCTTTTAGCCATTGGGCAAAATCGCATTGCATCCTCTTTGTAGTAGGGCTTGGCAGGTTCCATCCACTCAAAATGGCCACTTTCCTCGCCAGACATGAAATACCCGTTGTTATCATCCGCATAGAAGTCTAAAACGAGACCCCACTGTTTTAGATTTGACTGGCAGACAACCGCCTTAGCTTGTTTTTTGACTCTGGCCATTGCGGGCATTAGTATTGACATCAATAGCGCAATGATCGCGATTACGACGAGAAGTTCGATCAGTGTAAAAGCCGAGCGTTTGCATACATTCATTTGTGCGATCCCTTCGGAAAAGCTACCGAAGAAGTCAAGCTGCAATTAGGGCCAGCTGCTTGTCAGAAGCTGGCCCTGTATCTATCATTATCAGTATTCTTTGAGATGTTGCATCCAATCCGGCCAGACCGGCAGAGGATAATCTGTCTTGTATTGTTTATGCCACCTGAGCCTCCACAGCTCTTTCAGGCCGACCTTCCTGGCGGAAAAATCACAGAATGCGCTGTTTACAAATCCATTGTGGCGGTTGATACAGCAGCGTCTCATGTGGTTGGTGGGCTCCCACGGCATATCCTCAATCTCCGGTGGCTGATCCTCGTATATCGGCCAGAGGTCAAATCGCAGCGCATCAATAAACAAAGGGATTTCGTTTGCGTTCCTCACATGAGGTGTTCGCCAGTTGTCTTCGGTGCGCCGGCCGCCTTCGAAAATAGTGCCGGGCAGAGTACTGAGGACATAGCCATTTAGGCCGTAGCTGCCGGCAATACCTTTGCGACCATAACCGGGTTGTTCCTTGTCTATGCCCCAAGCTGAGAATGTGTTGAGTCTACCAGTAGCATTGCCATACTTGTCGAACAGTGGTTTTGTGGCTGTCGGACAGAACCATATTTTGAAGTTTTCCCAGTCTTTGTACTTGTCGTCGATCTGGGTTATCCAGTAGAAGCCTTCTGGCGGTTCTCCGCTGGGGAACTGGCCATCGTTTTCCTCCACGTACATGGCAAAGATAAGGTTCCACTGCTTAAGGTTGGCAATACACTTGACCGATTGAGCTTGCTTCTTAACCCTTTGCAGCGCCGGCATTAATATCGCCATCAGCAAGGCAATAATGGCTATAACTACAAGCAATTCAATTAGAGTAAATGCTCTTTTTTTGTTCATAACAGTACTCCTCAATTCAGGACACTCTTACAAACCCATATCTTATATACAGATGCGCCAAATCGGATTGTTGTTTTGCATATTATACCTTTTGACGCCCAACGATTTATTCTTGAGCATCTAAATCATATATTATAGGCCTCTCTGGGCAGCGAAACTAAGTAAATGCTCATTTTTTCACACCTTTGAAACTTTCGGCAATTTTCCTTTCAAACAACGCTGGATTATTTGTTTTTCGGTTTCAGTTCTATAATAGGCTCTGCAAATAAACTCCACACCCAACCGTTATTAATGCCGTCGTCAACAGTAATAAGAGTCAGGAATCGATCCTCATCCTGCAGGTCGATATTGAGTGCGGCTGGTTGTGAATCCCGGGTCAATTCATCAAAATGCGCCCGGACGACGCCATCTACCAGGATCCAGAAGTCGGCTTTGGCCTCAGAAAGCCGAGTAGTCTGTGAGACGCCACATAGCGAATTGAATCTGACCAATTGGACTGCGGGCATAGCTGAGCGAATTCCATCCAGGTCAAACGTTATACCGGCATTTGCGTGCATATTAATGGCTGGATGAACTGTGGTACCGTAGACTATGCATCCCAACTGGCCTAGGAATGTTTCCCCGCTGCCTGTTTTCATCTTTGCGCCATTGTGAATTCCGAGCCAATATAGGCCTGTTGTGTCAGGGCATTGGTCGAAAACCAGACCTGTGGAACTGATCACGACTGGCTCTTCGCTTCGATCTGGTACGAAGACACCGTCTATACATGGAAACGCTTGCAGCTTTATATATTGGCCTGTTGTTTGCCCATACCTGCCGAGAGATGGAACGGGTATCAAAAAACCTGTGCTGGGGTCTATTCCCTGATCTATTTTACCGGTGCCAAAACCGTTACCACCACCAACAATGTCAGCTATGTCCAGTATTCTACCGGGGATACCGGTTCGCCTGTTTCTATCGGGTAGCTCGCGAACAAAAAGACCCGGATGGTCTGATACGTTTACGAGATGTATTTCTCCTACGGTAGTCGCCTTTGCAGCTTGTCCTCTAGTCAGATTCTTGGTCCTGCCGGCAGAATGGTGACTGGCTGAGCACATCATTTGAACTTGGCCTTGAAAGACATGGACTTCCGACTCCCTGGCAGTTCCGACCATTACGCCAAACTCTGTGCCAAAATCCACTATATGAGAAATGGGAGTTACAACTGTAAAACCGAATGCTTGTTTAGGAACTCTGGCTGTTATCATTCCTCTCTTGAGGTACATCTTGTTTTGTGATGCCAACTCAAACTCACACGGTGCCTGAAGTATGACCTCACTACCACTGACAAAGTTGATTTGCGCAAAGCCCTCTGTTAAGTGAATCCGGCCTCGCCCCAGGTTCGTTTGCTGCAATTGGGGAGTCCATTGGGCATGGACAGAATCTACTACAGTTGCTATTACCGCTCGTTGGGTTCGTATATGAGCGATTGCTATCACAATCCCGAACGTCAATACTGAGCAGATAACGAGGGCTATTGCGACTCTTTTAGCAACCTGTGTAAAGCGATACAGTTTTTCTGCAACGGTTTTGAAATCGATTGAGCGCTGTCTGTAGCGGCGCTCAAGGCTCCGGCGTTCCTGCTCACGTTGCTGGGCAAGGAATTGCTCTAATTGTTGCTCAGCGTATTCTCTGATTATCCGCAACCTGTCCTCAGGAGAACAGGAATCAAGCTGTAAAAGTAAAGGCTCGGCAAGCTTGGCTTTCTCGGCGTCGACATCCTCGCCAGGATGGATAGGGCAGTGCTGTGAGCCTTCAGGCATTTCTACATTTGTCGAAGCGAGCAATTGTGGTGACGTTGCCTGCTCTACTGAGCCAGCCATGTACCGCCGCAGATTGGCGCAGACTGCCATGAATTCCACGTAATATTGTCTATTGACCGGGTCTTCTGCGAGCAAATTTCGCAACTTGGCGAGTTGCACAGCGTTGATGTTTCCATCCATCAACAGCGTTAGTAATCTGTCCAGCTCGAATGAATGTTTTCTATCGCTCGTCATAGCCACCCCTCCGGCGCCAATAGGCGGCGTACGCACCTTGTCAGCGCATCATGTATACGAGCCATCGTCTTGTACATGCCGTGGATCGGCCGACCCAGTTGCTGGGCAATGTCTTTGATAGTGTTACCATACTCGTATCGCAATCTAAGCAGCCGCTGGTCATGTTCACTTAGCTTGGCCAGACAGCGGCGTAGTGCATGCACTCGCTCACTGATTTGCCCAGAGACCTCTTCAGCCCGGGCTGCGACATCATCGAGCATCGCGGAACTGAATAGCACATGCTCGCGGCCCTTTTTAGCGTAATAGTTCAGTACCTTGTTATAGGCAATTTGAATAGCCCAAGAACTGAAGTTCTTTATGGGCCTTGCCTGTGCATACTTTGACCACATCACTTCGCACGTATCCTGCAGGATATCGTCCGCCACATCCCAATCCGAGACTAACGTAAGGATGTATGCGTAAATCCTATGCTGGTTGGTAGTCAACAAAAGCACGAATTCCCTGCTAACATTCATATCCGAGGATCTGTCTGTATTCCGTTCGTTTGTTGACACATCTTTATCCAAGGCTAATTCCTCCTCTTTTGACTTCACAAAATTAAAAATAAACGACCAATATCACTATATTAGTTTTAGCCCAGACGAGAAATTAGATGTCCAAAATGCACAGATCGTAGAAAAATTTGTTTATTTTAACCTTGAAAATAACCTCCGATGCGTTGAATGTATCGCCACGTTTGAAGCAAGCAAGTTCAGCAAATGGTCTCCCGACGCAAGAGCTTCACATCATTGGGCATCTCACAATGGAACCCATACGAACAATAGAAACACAACAATAGTTGTAATATCTTGCCAGTTAAGGTCTTGCAGCAGGAGCGTCTACGTTCCACCGACTAGTTTATTTTACACTCTGAGTTTCATCTGGTCAATGGTAGCTATACACGCGATTACCCGTTTTGGAAGGCAGTAATGAAAAAACCTCCTTGTGCTTGTAAAATGCGCTTTTTTGAAACCATTAAACCATACAAGACAAGGAGGTGTAAAAATGCTACGGAAAGATTTTATCATCCACAAAACCAGAAGTCTACTCAACGAGTTTATGACACCAATTATAGCAACAGCAGATAGACCCAGACAGAAGTTTTTAAGGCAAGCAGTTGGAGCAATACTGTTTTCAGGCTCACTGGTCGTTACCGAACTTGCACACTGGGTACGAGATGACTGCTCAGATATTTTCTATAGACTCAAACGTCTGCTCAACCACCTGGTAAGTCTCCGCGGTGATTTGACCGCTGCGGTCCAGGCTTATAGGCAAACAGTTGCAAAATACATAGAACCAGATACACCAATAGTAATTGACCTTACCGATCTAGCAAAACCAAGAGCTAAAAAGATGAAATATCTGGCACTTATCAAAGATGGCAGTGAACATAAACTTGTGCCTGGATATTGGTGTGTGGAGGTTTATGCTCATCTGAAAACCAAGCGTATTTTGCCGTTGGCTTTGGATGTCTTTAGTATAGAGGACCCTTCTGTTGGCAGCCAGAATTTGCAGATAGACAGAACTGTCAAGGCCGTAAATAAGGCCATCGATGGCAATGGTATCTGGATAGCAGATCGTGGTTTCGACGGCTTAAACGCCTACGAGACGTTATTTTCGCTGAATTGCCATTTTGTGGTTCGTCAACGTGGTGACCGCTGTGTAGTTACAGCTAACGGGGTACGAATAATCGAACGCGACCTTGTAGAACGGATACGGCACAGACAGGCACAAGTGAACTTACCAACCAATATTGTCTTTAATAAGGTTTATTTGCCTGATAATCCAAAGCCATTGTACCTTGTAGCATCGTGGCTGCCGGGAAGTGAAGAACCTTTGATTGTTTTGACCACAATGGTAGTTGAAAATTTACACCAGGCAAAACAAATAATCTGGTATTACAAACGACGTTGGGCCTGTGAAGAAGCCAGCCAATTTTTAAAGAGCCGTGTCGGGCTTGAGTGTTTTCGTATCCGTCGTTACGAAGCTATCCAGAGATTGGTAATATTAGCAATGCTGGCGATGGGCTTTTTGACATGGATATTGCTGCGAAGTCGTCAGCTGGTTGGCAGGTTCTTTTCTTTTACCAGCCGATTCCGAAAAGATACAAAGTTTGTTTATTATCGTTTGTTGGACGGCTTACAAGAATTTGCTCGATTATATCAGCTAAGGCTCGGAAAAATACCACTGGAACCATTAAAAAACGGGTAATCGCGTGTAGCTATACAATGTAATCATACCACGATCGTGGGAATTTATTCAATGTCAAATTTGTTGCGGTTTTGTCAGCCATAGAAACCTGCGTTTATGCCATGATAACAGCTAATAGCAATTGTGATTAAATATGCGTTCAGTATATTTCACTCGGCACACGGATTTAACCACATAAGGATCAAGTGCAGCCTTGCATCATCCATCAACCGCAACAAGACGGATACCGTGAATCCTATGGGCAAGCCTGGGATTGGGTTGGGACTTATACAACTTCAATAACTGTTGTGACGTGTGATGAGCTTCGAGATTTATAGCAGCATCCTTGCTAAATAATTACCTTACCAAACTAACCGAATTTTAATTGAAAACCAACGTGAACAGCTATTTGACAACAACATATCACACTTTGTCATTCCCGTGAAAACGGGAATCCAATTTGCTTAAAACTTAATGGATTTCCGCCCACTCGGCTAGCGCTCAGGGCAGGCTCTGCGCAGCAATGACACAAGGAATCGGTCAGTTTGAGTACCTTATTTCAATGGCACTGTGAACTATATCGACCAAAACCCCAAAAGCGCATGAACTAATCACGATATGTATAAGACGCTGTTAGCCAAATTTTTAACATCGGATTCAACATGTTAAATAAAAAACGCATTCGAATCGACCAAAGCGTCCTGTTAGAGATCTAAATATGGAAAACTTCTTTCAACTCGATCGACTTTGGGCTTTTATCTTCGTTCGTTGGCATCAGGGGGCTCATGTACTCCCACCACTTTTTGCAAATATCAGTTTGTGCGATTTTATCCCACTTTTCTTTTGATTTAATTTCTGCATAAGCAAATAGCTCGTTAGTAGTTTGGTCTAAGAATATTGAATAAGTAATGACTCCATGTTCTTTCAAAGTATCTTCTAACTCTTTCCATATTGGGTTATGTCTTTTTTTGTATTCATCTTCCATGCCCTTGTTTACTGCCATTTTAAATGCTATACGCATGAAGTGCCTCCTTCTTTTGTAACCGTCATACTAATAAAATTGTAGGTTTAATTATCGAGACCGCACAGTGACAGTTGCCGACCTAAGGCCCTCACTTTCAGCAATCACACGCACGGTGCCTGCTTCATCCTCCTTGATTCGTAAAATCAACATAGCCTTACCATAAAACAGCTTTCGATAATCCGCCTGGAACGGTTCAAGTGACATGGGGTTGCCGTTGCCAACGCCTGCAATCTCGGCGGGGCCATCAACCTTGAACTTAATCATATTGTCTGCCAACGGACAAAGCGTGCCTTTGTCGTCAACAGCCTCAACCAAAATGTAACACAGGTCCTCACCGGAAGCGAATAATTGGATTCTATCAGGTGTCAGGCGAATCGCGGCCGGCTCGTCCGCTGTGCGCATAACCGCTTCACCGATCTTTTTACCGTCCTTGTAAGCGACCGCTTTGAGTTCACCCGGCTCATATACCACGTCATTGAATCGCAAGCGGTACTTGTAGGTCGGCGCATAATAGCCCGATTCTACCTTTTCTGGGTAAACGCCGAACTCTCGGATACTGGCCCAGGTCCCTTCCTGCAGATCGGTAAATTCGATTCTAACATATTTGGCTTGCGCATTGACTTTGTGGAATATTCGTCGCGGACCACCCCACCTGGGACGCCTGCTTGTGTTCTTGATAACAACCGTCTCCCAATTTGAAGCATCGGTGGAGACTTTTATTTCATATCCGTAGTTCTTTTCCTCATTCTCAAACTCGATAGCTATATACCGGATTGACTGAACGTCACTTAGGTCGACCTGCCACCATTGCTCTTTTCCAGCTTCTGCTGCGCACCAACGCGTGGAGCGATCGGCATCATTCGCATTTGCAGCGATATTGCCAACTTCAGACTGGGCAGAACTTGCTGTCGCAGACTTGCCTTGCGCGAAGTTGATCGGCCTTTCAGGCTGAACACACTTTGTTCGACGGCCAAGCGATTTTCCGTTCAGGAACAACTCGGCTGAATCACCATTAGTATACACAAAAACAGGCACGTTTTGACCGACCCGGTCAGGCCAGTTCCAGAAAGGCAAAATGTGCACAGTAGTCGTGTCCGGTCGCCAGTAACTACGATATAGATAAAAGCGGTCCTTGGGAATGCCACAGAGGTCCACGATACCGAAGTAAGAACTTCGCGCTTCTTGCACAAAAGGCGTCGGCTCACCAAGATAATCGAAGCCTGTCCAGACAAATTCGCCAGCCACGAAACTGTCGTCCTCCATCAACTTAAACTCGACATCCGGAATATCCGACCACGCAGCGGCATTTAGATCGTAAGCATCAACATGGTGTTGTTGCTGAGGATAATCGGTCTTTCTGTCAGGCAATGGCAGATTATAAAAGCCTCGCGTGCTAAGCGTCGAAGCTGACTCGCTGTAGATTATGGGCTTATCTAGATAACGTTCTCTGTACCTGGCATATCTGCGCATGTAATTCCAGCCTGTAAAATCCAACGCATCAAGGATCGGCTGGTCAACCGTATTTGGGACATGACAGACCAATCCAACCGGACGTGTTGGATCATATTTGCGCACGAAATCACCCATAAATTTCACCCGTTCGGGCGATTTACCTTCCTTATCATAAGGCTGGTTGTTAATCTCATTGCCGATCGACCAAGCTATGACACATGGATGATTGCGGTCACGCATCACAAGGTTGCGAATTTGTTTTTCGCCATACTCCTCTAATGGCGGCTGACCATCGATTCGACCAGCCTTATCATCCCATTTATCAAAAGCCTCATCCCACACCACAAATCCCATCCGGTCGCACAGATCGAGTAATTCCGGCGCAGGAGGATTATGGCTGGTGCGAATGGCATTGCAGCCCATGTCGCGCATGATTTCGAGCTGTCGCTCCATAGCCCGGGTATAAAAAGCTGCTCCGAGCGGCCCATGATCGTGGTGCAGGTTTACGCCATAGAGCTGTACGCGCCGGCCGTTTAGATGAAATCCATCATTAGCTGTCAACTTGAACGTGCGGATACCAAAGGTGTTCAATTCCAAATCTACAACATCACCACCAAGTCTAACAACGGTTTTAGCAGTGTACAGTTTAGGACCAGTGATGTCCCATCGCTTAGGATCGGATACAACAAACGACTGGTCTACTTCGCGCGAACTACCGGCTGGCACGATCTCGCTCTTTTTGCCCGTCGCTACCTTTCGGCCGATAGGATCGAGCAGTTCGACCTCAACAGTGACTTCTGATGCTGTATCGAGATGGTTCTCGATGGTAGAGCGTACTCGAACCGTTGCTGAATCTTCGCTTACTTCCGGCGTTGTGATAAACGTGCCCCAGTGAGCTATATGCACCGACTCACAGATAGTCATTGTCACCTTGCGATATATCCCTGCGCCGGGATACCATCGTGTGCCATGCTTGCGGGTATCAACTATGACCGCAATCACATTATCAACACCGAACTTGACATAAGGCGTGGCATCTACACGGAATGACATATAGCCATAATCCCACTCACCTGCAAGTTGGCCGTTGATAAAGACCTTTGGAAAAGCCATCACACCATCGAAATCAAAATACACTCGCTTATCGCTATCAGCTTTTTTATCGAGCTTGAATGTCTTGCGATACCAGCCGACTCCTTTCCAGGGCAGTTTTCCAGCATAACCATTTTCTCTTGGATTGAATGGTCCTGAGATCGCCCAGTCGTGCGGCAGCCTCACAGTTTGCCACGCCGAGTCATCGAAGTCAGGTTTCTCAGCCCCAGATAATTCGCCCTTGATAAATTTCCAGTCGCTGTTGAAGTTCACCACACTTCGCCCGGCGGAAACTAACCTGGGCTTATCCGCAGATCGGCTTTGCGAGGTGAGCATCAGCATCCCCGCAATTGTCGCCACTATCAGCATTCTCGTTGGAGTGTTCATTAGTGTTGCCTCCACTTGTTCAGTATTGCTTTTCTATGCGTTCTTACGTCTAACCGTTTCTTGGACCGGTTATTGGCCGATCAAGTCTACAGTTCCGCTGAACAGCGGTAAAGTGAAAAAATAGCCCTCTGTGCTCAATCTGTATTGATGAATCAACCGCATGGGCAAAGCGTTGCCCGCACTACGTGACTATTTGTTCTTGCCTGCATAACGATGGAGCTAAGCAGCCCGCGTGGGCGGTCTCGCTTGAGCCGCTAGTTAGCTTGTGTGTTGCATGGCATAAGGCAGCAATCTCCCATCTATCAATATCCGCCCGCAAGGCGATCTATTCACTGAGCTTGACAGCCGTGCCGTAGACTAATAGTTCAGCGGCACTACCCACAACGCTCGTAGTCATATAGCGAACATTGATTATTGCATCGGCGCCCATCTTTGCAGCTTGGGCGGTCATCCTGTCAGTAGCTACCTGCCGAGCTTTTCCCATCATCTCTGTGTACTCAGTCAATTCGCCGCCCAGGACAAGTCTGACTAATGCGGATAGGTCTTTGCCAAGCCAGATAGCAAATACCGTATGGCCCTGGACGAGACCGAGAATCTCACGTGTCTGTCGGCTGGGCACTTCTGCGGAATTCAATAGCAGAACCGTACTGTCAGACTCAACAAGCAGTGGCGCCTCTGCTGCCCTCTTGCCTGTCTTTTGTTCGAGAGCCACTGTCAGCAGGACCACAAGGATACCGCCTAAAAGGCAGAAGACTGCTATCCGCAGCCACCAGGGCACGACCGGATCATCGGCAGTGACCACGTGCCACGGAACCCCTGCAAAAATTGTTACGAACAACCCAAGCACGAAGGCCAGCGAGCCAATTTGTCGAATTACTTTCATAGCTTCTCCTTTCACTAAGATCGAAGATCCACCGTAGCTTTAGCAAAGGTGGACCAAAATCTCAGCTAACGGCGTACGTCAGCCGCAGCGCATAGTTATTTGGCGATCTCTGCATGACCTTGGTATAAGGCATAGTTTTTAGTGAACCGCATGAAAGGTCTCCACAGCAGCAATCCCAGTGTCAACTCCACCACGCCGAAGCCGAAATACAACGGTTGGAGCCAGTGTAAGAGCCCAATCCACCAGACCTGGGCAACGATCCACATAATCAAGAAAGCGCCTAATGCGGCAGCAATCTCACCTGTATGTCGATACCGGAAGAAGGACAAAACGCCTCCGGCCAGGCTCCCGACGCCGTTGACCACAAGCAGAACGATCCCCGGGATGAGGTAATCGGAGAAAGGAGATTCACTAAGCAACTCCAAAGGCAATCCGAGGTTGGCGCTACTGGGCTCCGAGACCAGTCCAACACCTCCAGCTACGCCGCCAAGGCCAATGAATACCTGATGGGCTCCCAACCCAAAGGCTATCCACCTACCTTTCTTTTCTGTCTCATTCATGGACAACAACCTCGTCCCCACGTGATCGTGATGTTCTAAAGCCACAAGGCTGCCTCACGAATCGTGTATATCGTGAAGCGTATCTCGTCGGTTGCTAATCCAGATGGTTGTGGTGTGCTGAGCACACCCTACCAATACTGGTAACATTATGGTTAGTATTGTCGGGAAAAGCAAGAAGACAATAGCAAAATGCAAAAATGCGGATTCACCAAAACTCTTAAGCAAATAGGGTAGCGTTAGCCGTCTTTGAAATGCGCCATCCAGGGTGCCTCGGTTTCCCAGTCCGGCTGCGGAGCGTTGACGTTGAAGCGCTTGCTCCATCTGAGTCGCCAGAGGCTCTTGAGCCAAACCTTTCGTACCGAGTAATCGAGGAACACCCCGTTGATCGCCTGATGATGTCGGTCGATGCAAAAACGCTGCATGGAGTCTTCATCGCCAGCCCACCGTTGTCCGTCGTAGCTTGGTGGTGTGTCGGTATCATCGGGCCAGCCGCACCAGAACCAGCAATCCAGAAATAACGGTATCTCCGCAGTTCCACGTAAGTTGGGTGTTTTCCAGAAGTACTGGGCTGGTTTCCCAATAAGTGGATCCTCCCCCGGATTGTATACCCACCCATTTATGCCGTAACTTCCCCATGTCCCTGATGGTCGCCCGTTATCCGCGCTCAACCTGCCCCAGGACGTAAAAGGCCCGCCACCGACCACTAAAGTATCACTTGCCCCAGGTGGATATTGCGGAAAGGCAATTTTCCTTGCCATCGGGCAGACGCGTATCTTGTCCTCGCGGTAGTAATAATCGAATAAAACATTGATCCATCGTCCGGACGATCCCGTCCGCCTGGGGAAGTAACCGTCGTTGTCGTCCGTGTACATCACGAAAATCGCCCCCCATTGCCGCAGATTGGACTGACAGGCCACCGCACGAGCCTGCTTGCGGACCCGCGCCATCGCCGGCATCAGGATCGACATCAATAACGCAATGATGGCGATCACCACCAACAACTCAATCAGAGTAAAACCCTTCCGTCGCCGCATAAAGTACCTTTAATATCCCATGTCCTTGTTATATCTTTCTGCCCTTATGTGGTTGGCTGTACATTTGCGATTTCGACCCCAATTATACCCGAATCAACTACACAATTCAAAGCAAGTCATCGCTAAATCCTTGGGAGGTACATGCCATGTTTGTAGGTATGAGATTTGCTCTTCATTAAGGGAAAAAGGAGTCTTTTTGAAAGGACCTGCAAATGAAGAGCACAAGTAAAAATAGCTATTAAGAGCAGTTCAATGTTAGCCAAGCGGGCCATTTGGTTAAACGACAGATGGGAGCAATTATGGTCAAATAAGCCCTTGGCTGCATAGAAAATCCACCTACAATTCCTTAAACTGATTATATGAAAGCGCACCTCCGGCGGGTATAAAAGCAAGAATCTTGGCAACTTGGTTGGATATAAGCAATTCGGCGAAGGACAAATGCGGTAGGGTGTTTCCCGGATGGAAACAGTGCGTTGATGTTGGCTGTGTCAGACTTAGGCATATAGCTGGTACGAAGTGGAGTACCTACAGGTATCCGAATATTAAACGTCTAAAGGACCAGCAAACAGAGCAGCACACTATCGTGCGATAGGCATTGAATTGGTGAGTTGCCACGCAGATAAAAAAGCTGTGAAAACACGGGGAGTCATTGTAAATAATGAAAAGCCCACGAGAGCTGTGCTCACGAGCTTTCTTATTACTTTTCGAAAGTCTATTTCGGACGGCGACAGAACAATCTAAAAACGCTTCTCCTACCAGCCTTTCCTGGTGAAGAGGACGGGGATGGTTTGCAGTAAGATGGAGAGATTCAACAGAAGAGAACGTTTCTGTATGTATAGATAGTCGTATTTTATTTTGTGGTTGGGCTTTAGGTTATAGAAACTTCTCACTTGTGCCAGGCCGGTGATGCCCGGCCTTACAGACAATCTTGTACCTTGAAGCTCCTCATACTTGTCGACAAAAAACGGGCGTTCAGGACGTGGCCCGACAAGGCTCATATCCCCGCGCAGAACATTGAAAAGCTGCGGCAGCTCATCAAGGCGCGTTCTTCTTAAGATCCTTCCAATCGAGGTCACACGGGAGTCATCCTCTGTCGCAAGTACTGGACCTGTGTGCTGCTCAGCATTGTTTACCATCGTCCTAAACTTGTATAACGTGAATATCCTACCATTTCTTCCGACGCGCTGCTGTTTATATAGAACACTCCCGTGCGAAAATATCTTGATTAATAAAGCAACAATGTGCATTACCGGTAAGGCAAAAAGAAAAATTATAACCGAACCGAAGATATCAAAACCCCTTATTAAGAACTCATGACCTCTAAAAATCGATGCTTCTATTGAGTCCGGAGAACTAATCGCTATTTCGGCTTGGATGGTTGTTTGAGTTACCCTATCAGTAACAACACAGTCTGAATTGTCATTATCACTTCTTACAGCCTTGAAATTGTGTGCTGTCTTCGTCCCCCTATCGCGGGCCTGCCCAATGTGCACTCCTTGCTCCATTGTGCGCTCCATCTCTGCAAAAAAAGATACAAATCTTTTTGTTACCGGTTGCTACTTGTCCTGCTCAGCCAGCACTCGGAAACTATTCCTGCCAAACTCCTTGCCATCTAAAAGTCTTTCCTAAAATCCACGTGGTAATTATAGAACTGAAAATAGCAGTTGCAAGATAAAAGTCCTCTTGTGACGAAAGAAATAATTTGAGATAAAACACAGTCCTTTTTTGACGACCCGTCATCCCTAATTTAAGTAATTTGGGGCTTCATAGGTATAATAACCAGTTGTTCCACAATTGCAAGTACTGCCTTGAGACAACGCCAAGCTTGACGAATATATATAGCACTTGCCGAGCTATTCAGCCAGACATCAAAATCACTAACATAAATTTGACCTGCCGTGTTACGCCCGGATGGCTTGAAAAAACTAACCCCAGCAATTTGTATTATCGTCAAGTCCTATGCGATTAATTGAATAAATTTTGCTAACGATAACTAAAAAATCCGACAGATGAGCTATAAAGTCCATGTCGGATTAGTTCGTTGTTCACTCTGTTAGATAATTTGTTCGCAAAATATTGAGATTAGCAGGTCGCCAATGATATAATCATACGTAGCACTCTAATTGAACTCGTAGTACTTGAGCCTCACTCTACAAATAAGGAAGTCTGCTCGCGTTAGTATAGGTGACTCCCAATGAATCTTTTGTCAGCTATCGCCAAAAATCTTTTATGATTTTAATAATGCCTCCCTATGAACTTAGCATTGACACTGAAGCGCTTTGATGAGAGATTTGTATTCTTGAGCAGCATGCCTTACGTTGTACTCTCGGTCTATGGCGGCACGGCCATTTTCCCCCATAGCGGTACATAGCTGGCGATCCTCGTAAAGGCGAAGAATGGCGTCGATGAGGGCTTTAACATCGCCTTGCTCAACTACGAAGCCACAATTGCTCTACTTAGTTCCTGTTGCGGAAACGATTTTATATAAAATTTTATTCAAAAAAAGACTGCTCCGATTATCATTCGGTTACAGAAAAAACCAATGAGAAAGGAGCAGGCAAATGAGAACAAAATCTAATGAATAATAATACTTTGATTTCTCTTGTCAATCAAGGCTAAAAGTCGTGAACGAATACCGAGAAAAATACAAAATCATCTTACAACTATTGGACGATAATCCTCAATTGGTCTCTCTGGTCCATCAGGATTTGGCCAAGATGTTGTCGCGATCAGAACGCGGCCGTAAAAGCGAATATAATTCTGAGCAAATCCTTCGGTCTCTAATCGTAATGTTCGGCAGAATATGTATTTTCGCTGAATATTTACATTTTTTCGACCGTGCTACGATATTTCAAGATGTTGGCAATAGCAAGAGATCTGACGCTGTCCCGTAATAAACAAGTCGCCCCGGCAGCCGTCTAAGCAGTCAGGTGCTCGCATGTGCAGTCCGAGACACATTGGCCTATGGCCGGAAGAACAGGGTTTTTAGTTGGGCTTAGAGTAATTTTTTATTGGGGGGCATGGACGATGGTGAAGAAAAAATAACAGTTTTGCAACAGCATATGATTGAAATTTTGGGTAGTTTATTCTTGACGGGCACATTGAGATTAGTTCTACTTTGTGCTGTTGTTACAGGGAATTCAATGGCAAGGAAATGGAACGAGGTGGTTTTTACCGCCGTTGTTTCTACCCTGAATCATAGAAAGCATATGATTTAGGTTGAAAGGAGGCCATTATGCTAAGGATAGTTACCGTATCTTTGATAATCCTGTTGAATGTTGCAGTTGGCTGCCGGATGAATGACACGGGCAGAGGCCAACTCATGCCGGATCGCGCAAGGACATCACTTGGCTCTGCAGGCGTTGTGAAAGTTGCGGGAGCGAGCGAGTCCGACATTGTGGAACAAATTGCGGTCAACCGGCAGGCTTACCGGCAAGGTCTTGGACTGTTGATTGAACACTACAGAAGGATGGGCAACAACAGGAAACTGGGCTGGGCTGAAAAGGAGATGAAGGCACTGGACGCTATTCCACAATACAAGTACATCATAGATGCTGAAGTTGCAGGGTCGAATTTGAGAGCGAGCACTTCGATCCCAGAAGCAGACGTACTGTATATGGACGCCGTGGAACTTCACAACCAAGGTGACCGAGTGCCGCTAATCAAAGACACTGAGTTGTTACGTCTGGCTCTTGATAAATACAACCAGCTAATAAGGAAATATCCATCGAGTGACAAGATCGACGATGCGGCTTACAAAGCAGGCCAAATCTATGAATACTTCAGGGACTATACGATTGCGCTTACGTACTATACAAGAGCGTATGAGTGGGACGCTGCAACGATTTATCCTGTGCGATTCAAAGCAGCATACATTCTTGATAAGCGATTGCATCGTAGAAGCGAGGCGTTGGAACTATACCAGCAAGCCGTGAAAAAGGAGGGACGTTACGAGGAGTGGAAAGAATTTGGACAAGAGCGGATCAGAGAACTAACAGGCACACAGGAGGGGGCTGCTAAACGATAAATTGAGTTCGAGAATTAAAAGTTATTGTGTTATAATTGCGGGCCTGGATTCAAGCCAGGCCTGTTTTTTTGATTATATTTGAATATTGGTGAGGCATGCCGTGGCGAGAACGATAATTTCCAAAACACCCATTATTGCTCAGGCTAATAATGCTCGTGAAATTCGAGAAAAAGATTGCGGATTTTTTACAACGGACTGAGCTTTTGGACCAGCCGGATAAGGTTCTATTAGCTGTCTCAGGAGGAGCTGATTCAATCGCGCTTCTGCAAGTTATGTGCGCACTCAAAGATGAGGGCCTTC
>Ga0315538_1000297_pt1 | contig 32194 bp, 25 predicted proteins | sample SalMarSW160230MG_2_FD_203834 | JGI IMG/M metagenome (GOLD analysis project Ga0315538, IMG submission 203834) | Salt marsh sediment microbial communities from the Plum Island Ecosystem LTER, Massachusetts, United States - Salt Marsh Sediment SW1601-230 ...
AATATTACAGGTGTAACCGTAACTACTTTTGGTGTTGACGGTACCCTCTTTGACCGGTCGGGTGAAATGCTTTATCCCGTTATCTCATGGCAATGTGAAAGAACTGCTCCTGTGATGGCCAATATCGGAAAGTATATCCCACTGGCTGATCTTTACGGTGAATCCGGAGTATTGCCCTTCAACTTCAATACAATAAATAAACTGATATGGTTTATCGAACAAAAACCCGAATTGGTCGAAAAATGTTACAGGTTTTTATTCATGCCTTCAATATTCATTTTCCTGCTTACAGGTGAGATGTTTAATGACTCAACTATGGCAGGAACCTCAATGATGACAGATCTCAGGGTAAGGAATTTTTCAGGAAATATTACAGGTAAGATCGGGTTCCCTGATGAAAAATTTGGTACGACGATTGAACCTGGTAACATTACCGGAAAAATTACATCTGTTGCATCTTCCGTAACAGGAATTCCTGAAGGATTGCCGGTTATAGCAACCGGTCATGATACCCAGTTTGCTATCTTCGGATCGGGAGCTGAAAAGAATCAACCAGTACTCAGTTCGGGTACATGGGAAATCCTGATGGTAAGATCTGAGAGGTACAGGTCAGAAGAAGAACAGCTTGAAATGGGGATCACAACAGAACTCGATTCCAGGCCCGGATTATATGACATCGGTAACCAATGGATCGCATCCGGAGTGCTTGAGTGGGCGCGTAGAAATCTGTACAGCGATATTAAAAAGGATGTTTATGAGGTGATGATAAAAGGTGCTGAAAAAGTACCCCGGGGATGCAACGGAGTAAAGGTGATCCCGAAGTTCTATGAAGAGTTTAAGGGAAAACCCGGTGGTCAGATATCCGGACTTACCATGGAATCAACAAGGGATGAGATCTACCGGGCAATGCTGGAATCGCTTTCGGAACGCCTGGTAGAAGGTAAAAACGCACTTGAAAAAGCCGGAGGATTTAAGACTGAGAGTATTTTATGTGTTGGCGGCGGTTCAAAAAACAGGTTATGGAACAGATTAAGAGCTGATTATACCGGTGTCCCTGTCAGGATCATTGATCAGAAAGAAACAACTGTACTTGGTGCTTCACTGTTTGTCCAGGCAGCTTGTGGTAATTTTTCTTCCCCTGAAGAGGCAAGATCGGCAATTGAATATAAAACTGAGATCATTGAACCAGGGAAATAATCCCCTCAACCCCCATGCCCCCTAATCCCTCCCGTTTCGCGGGAAAGGGGGGCTATTCAAAAGAAGGGGTATTTAGGGCAAAAAAAGAATGTTACCAAAATATCCAATTAATAATACAACCATGGAAATTGCTTTTTTTAACGGAGACTATTTGCCAAGAGATCAGATTAAAATCAGTCCTGATGACCGGGGATTTCTTTTTGCTGAAGGTATCTATGAAGTTGTCAGATGGTATGGTGGATTTTTCTACGATATGGAGAGCCATCTTGCCAGACTGAAAAGAGGTCTGGAGGAAATCAGAATCGTGTGGCCGGAAGCGGATTCATTTCCTGTTATTACCGGAGAACTGATAAAAAGAAATAATCTTGATAATACTCCTGCACTTGTATATATCCAGGTTACCAGAGGAGCAGCGAAACGTACCCATGCTTTCCCTTCACCCCAGGTAAGCCCTACTGTATATTCCTTTGCGAGGGATTTTATTCCTGAGAATGCAGGCCAAGAAGCCGGGATTGGTGTTATGCTTAAAAATGATCTGAGATGGGCCAGATGTGATATCAAATCAGTGGCTCTTCTTCCGAACACTCTCAGCTTCCAGGAGGCACTGGATAACGGATGCTTCGAATGTGCATTTGTCCGGAATGGATTCATAACCGAATGCACTCATTCCAATATTTTTTTTGTTATCAACGGTACTCTATATACCCATCCCGAATCACCATTTATTTTGTCAGGTATCACACGTAAGAACATCCTCCGGATTGCCAGGAAAACGGGTATAACTGTAAAAGAAGAGCCGGTACCTGAAAAAAATCTAAGTGAAGTCAGTGAGGTTTTTATCTCAAATACCTCAGGAGAGGTAACCCCTGTTATCACTATAGGCAGCCTGACTGTAGGAAATGGAAAACCCGGACCCGTAACACATATGATCAGGGAAAAATTTAACGAGGAGATCTTTACCCTGAAAGGTTAGGAATCTCCCTGCACAAGGAAATTCAATTTTTCTATATTTGCACAAATCTTACAGATGTTATGAGCAATATGGAATTGAGCGAACAGGAGCGGATCAGAAGGGAATCGCTTGTTGAACTCAGAAAGCTTGGCATTGATCCCTACCCTGCTGCTGAATATAAAACCAATGTGTTTGCAAAGGATATCCTTGATAATTATGACTCTGAACAGAATAATTTCCAGGATGTGTCACTTGCGGGTCGCATAATGAGCCGACGCATAATGGGTAATGCCTCATTTGCAGAGCTTATGGACTCATCCGGCAGAATTCAGATCTATGTCCGCCGTGATGATATATGTCCGGGCGAGGATAAAACAATGTACAATACTGTATTCAAGCGTCATCTCGACATCGGTGATATTCTTGGAGTTAAAGGACATGTGTTCAGGACACAGATGGGGGAAATAACTATTCATGTTAAGGAATTCAAATTGTTATGCAAGGCATTACATCCCCTTCCGGTAGTAAAAGAGAAAGATGGTGTTCTGTATGATGCAGTTACAGATCCGGAAATGCGATACCGTCAGCGGTATGTTGACCTGATAATAAATCCTCATGTACGTGATGTTTTCCGTAAAAGAACGCAGGTCATTCAGTCGATGCGTGAACTTTTCAACTCAAGAGGCTACCTCGAAGTGGAAACACCTGTTCTTCAGCCTATTCCCGGAGGAGCAGCAGCCAGACCATTCATCACACATCATAACACTCTTGATATACCTCTTTACCTGAGAATCGCAAATGAACTATACCTCAAGCGCCTGATTGTGGGGGGATATGAGGGGGTCTACGAATTTTCAAAAGACTTCAGGAACGAAGGTATGGACCGCAGCCATAATCCTGAGTTTACCATTATGGAAATATATGTTGCATACAAGGATTATAAATGGATGATGGCTTTTGTTGAAGAGATGTTCGAGAAGGTAGCACTCGACCTGCATGGGAAGACACTCATACCCTACGGTAACAAAGAGATTGAGTTCAAAAGGCCTTACCCCAGGGTAACAATGCTGGATTCCATTAAAGAATATGCAGGCTTTGATATTTCAGGTATGAGCGAGGATCAGGTAAGGGATGTATGTGATAAGCTGGATATAGATCACGATCCCAGCATGGGTAAGGGTAAGCTTATTGATGAGATTTTCAAGGAGAAGTGTGAGCCGCATTTTATCCAGCCGACATTTATCACTGATTATCCCATTGAAATGTCGCCACTTGTAAAAAAACATCGTAAGAACTCTGAGCTAACCGAACGATTTGAGCTTATCATCAACGGTGAGGAGATGTGTAATGCCTATTCGGAGCTGAACGATCCCATTGACCAGCTGGAGAGGTTCGAGGACCAGCTCAAGCTTTCCGAAAAAGGCGACAACGAAGCCATGCTCATAGACATGGATTTTGTACGTGCCCTTGAGTACGGTATGCCACCCACCTCGGGTCTTGGAGTAGGTGTCGACAGGCTCACCATGCTTATGACCAACCAGCCCTCGATACAGGATGTGCTGTTTTTCCCGCAGATGAGGCCAGTGGCCAGTCGGCAGTCGACAGTCGACAGTCCGCAAAAATATACGGATATTGGTATTCCGGAAGAATGGATAGAACCGTTGCAAAAGCTGGGATATACAACAATTGAGAAGCTCAAAGGAGTGGATAAGCCTGGCAAACTTGCTAACGATTTGAATGGTTACAATAAGAAGAACAAACTTGGTCTGCCCGGATTAAGTCCGGAGACTGTTTCCGCCTGGTTGACCTCCTGAGGAACTGAAAAGACATTAAGTTTTCCGGTTAAAAAAAAATTTTGCTTTTAAACTCCCTTTAACCTAATTTTATGATTACTAATCTCAAAATCTATTGAAAATGGCAGAGAATTTCATTAATTATAACAGCCTTTCCATCTGGGGTATTCTCATGCGGTTCGGCGTCAATATGGTTTTCCTTTTTATCCTCATCAGGTTTATTTATTTCAGATATTCAAAAAAAGAAAAATTCCTGTTTACATTTTTCCTGATAGGGATAACTGTTTTCTTTATCTGCTCCATGTTAAGAAAAGTCGAAATAAATGTAGGTATTGGTCTGGGATTGTTTGCCATCTTTGCCATTCTCCGGTTCAGAACTAGGAATTTCAGTACAAAGGATATGGCATATATCTTTGCCACCATCGGAGTTTCAGTTATCAATTCCCTGAGTATGACAGATTTTCCATTTGTGGGTTTTCTGATTATCAACGTTATAATTGTTCTTTCTACTTTCTTACTGGAGGAGTTCCTGCGGAAAAATTCGTTTAATAGTCACACGATCATATATGATAATCTCAACTTGCTGAAACCAGGTTCTAAAAATAAACTATTAAAGGATTTATCATCACGCACTGGCCTTAAGATTTTAAAGGTTAAAATCAGAAGTATTAATTTTAAAAGGGATACTGCTGAACTGGACATTTTTTTTAAGGAATAGAAATTACTGAGTAGATTCTCGCTCCCATTCTGTTTCATATTCTCTGACACAAGTTTAACAGGAGACAGAAAATCTTCGTGCATTAAATTATTTGCGTTTAATGAATTGTTAGCATAACTTTATAGTTTTAAATAACATACTCCCGGAGAAATGGCTGGAAGACCCAATAAATTCTCCAGATTCTGGCAGGAGGTTAAACGGCGAAAAACCGACAGGGTGATTGTTTTATACGCTGCTGCTGCATTCACCATTCTTGAGTTAGCAGATATTCTTGCCCCTGCCCTGTCGTTTCCCGACTGGACCATAACATTTTTAATTGTTATACTGGCAATAGGATTTCCTGTTACTGTTGTCTTTTCGTGGTTCTTTGATTTCACGCCTGGGGGAATAGAGAAGACAAAGCCTGTAAGTGAAAAAAAGAAACATAAAGAGGAAGCGGAACTCAGGACATGGAAAAGCACAACCCTGATAAGTATTATTGTAATCATTGCCCTGATATTTTACAATATAGTAAAAGGCAGCATCGGGGCACATGAAATAAGAAGACTAGAGAAAACAATTGCAGTAATACCTTTTGAAAATCTGAGCGGGAACAAAGAGAATGAATGGTTTGGCGATGCCCTTACTGACGAAATCATAATGCAATTATGTAAAATCAACACATTCGATGTCCGGTCGAGAACTACAATGTTGCAGTATAAACAAACAAAAAGGCAAGTCCTGATATTGCGAAGGAGATAAATGCAAATTTCCTTGTTGAAGGTACCACACAATTGATAGGTGATCGGTTCAGGATCCGTGTTCAGCTGATACGTGGAGCTAAAGATGCACATATTTGGGTTGAGACTTACGACGGCAATACAGAGGATATCCTTTCTGTTCAGATCGATATTGCGAAAAAGATTGTTGCTGCGCTGGATATGGTTCTTACTCCGGAAGAAATCAACCAGATTGAGAAAAAACCGACAACCGATTTCAAAGCGTACTCTGAATATCTTTCCGCAAATAGAATCAGTGATGAAGCCAAGTATTTCTTTCTCAGGGGGAACATGTACATTGATTCAACAATCATCGAATCTGCAATTGAAAGCTATAATAAGGCTATTGAGTATGATCCGTCATTTGCCCTGGCTTATGCAAAACGGGCAATTTCTTATTCGACCAGTTATTATCTTGGAGCCAGAGATCCGAACATTGTAACTAAGTGTAAAGAAGATATTGAAAAAGCACTGAAAATAGATCCAGAATTAGCTGAAGCCCAGATAGCTTATGGATTTTATTATTATTACTGCAAACAGGATTATCCGGAAGCCCTGAAACATTTTAAGAATGCATCAGACAAGAATCCTGATAACTGGGAACCTATCTTCTATATGGCATCGGTCCATAGAAGATATGGTAACTGGGCTACCTCTCAGTCATTGATGACAAGAGTTTTGAAATATAATCCACAGGATGCTCTTGTACTAACAAATATCGGGGTATCATATGATTACCTGAGAAAATATGATTCTGCCCGGATTTATCATGAAAATGCTATTAATGTTATGCCAAAATGGGAATCACCATATATTAATAGTATAGAGAACCTGATTCTTAATAGTGGTACAACTGAAGAAGCAAGAAATTTACTTGATACAGCCATTACCAAAACCGGAAAGAGTTTTCTTAGTTTAAAGATATTACTGGATATTTATGATAGAAAATTTGAAGAGGCCTTAATTGAGACAAAAAAGATACTGAATAAAGAGGATCTGTCAGATAGGACATTTCCAAATGATTATAGTGATAAGCTTTTGCTTTGCGGCATGGTTAACAGATATCTGAACAATTCTGATGCTTCAAAGGCATATTTCGATTCTGTACTTGTCGTTCTGAATAAAGAGTTGGATAAGGATCCGGAAAATGCCGAGCTTTACAGTAAGATAGGTATTGCCTATGCAGGATTGAAAAATAAAATGAAAGCCGTTGAGGCTGGCGAAAAGGCTGTGAAGCTGACGGAAGATAATGTACTTAAAGAAATGGACCGGAAAGAAGATCTTGCAAGGATCTTTATAATGCTTGAAGATTTCGAAAGCGGTTTAAAACAAATTGATTACCTCCTAAAGAATCCTTCTTGTTTTTCATTAAAGTTATTGCAGGTCGATCCGGTCTGGAAGCCATTAATATTTCATCCTGAATTTCAAGACTTATTAATAAAATATTCAAAAATATAGCACCAAACAGACAGGCTTGAACAAATATGTCAAATTTTAAAAAAAACACTATGGAAAAAGGATTTTACCCCCAGGACTATGTTACGTTTTCCGAAGCACCGCATTCTGGAGTTTCGCTAAACTATGAACAGACTCTTAGTATGCTTAGGTTCATTAATGATTATGTATCAGCTTGCGATAAGGCAAAAAATACCTGCCTCACAGAATGTGAAAATGCCAAAGAGGAACTGAGCAACAAGATTGAAAATCTAATTAAGGAGATACCAAAAAGTAAAAAACAGTAAAAATATTCTTATTTACAAATCTGGATTATAATATGTCCCATAATAAAATGCTTAATATGGATATTATTTTCATGGAGTATGAGAGCCTGTCTGTTTTATTTTAAATAATCATGAATAATCATACGGTTGCTCTGATCGCATTTGATGAATTCGAAAATCTTGGTATCCGTTATCTGGCTTCTGTGTTAACCGAGGCAGGATATGAGCCACAGATAATTGATTTCCGGCGCGGCAAGAAACTGATACTGGACGATCTGAAAAAACTGAAACCACTGGTTACTGGTTTTTCTGTTATCTATCAGTATTATATTTATGATTTCAAAGAGTTAATCAACTATCTCAGAAAAGGAGGAATTAAATCTCACTTCACCGCAGGAGGTTATTATGCAAGCCTCCGATCTGAAGAGCTTTTTGAATTTATTCCTTGGCTTGATTCCATAGTCAGGTTTGATGGAGAATATACTCTCCTTGATCTTGTCAGATGTATAAATTCCGGAACTGACTGGAGGAGAGTATCAGGTATTGTTTTCAGGAACAATGGGAAAATAATGTTCAATCCACTGCGATACCCTGAAACTGATCTTGATAAATTCCCCTTCCCAAAACGGTCACCTCTTACAAGGTATGGATTTGATAAGAAATCTGCTACACTTCTGGCAGGCAGAGGTTGCGTTAATAATTGCTCCTTCTGCAATAACAGGGAATATGGCAGACAGTCTTCAGGACCCATAAAACGCATAAGAAATCCTGAAAGGGTTGCAGAAGAGATGAGATTTCTACATAACCAAATGGATTGTTCAATATTTCTGTTTCAGGATGATGATTTTCCGGTAAAGACTGAAAATGGATCAGGAATTATATTTCGTTGTTCAGACACTATTACAAAATGACACCTGAAGTTCCGGCAATCGCTATTAATGCAGCAAAAACTGTGTCTCAGAGCAATCTGTTTTTACTGGATACAATGATGGAACTTGCAACTATTTTTGAGTCGGGTAAATTTAATAATGGTAATTACAACGAGTTTAAAAGTTACAGAAAAAAATAAAATCACACCACGATCATTATAAGGAACAGATAAATATCTGCATGCATAAGCTGTTTCAGCTTGCTGAATATCAGGAATTACATCAGCTAATCAATTATTGATTTTTTCTTTATCTTTCGCGGCTGAACTGAAACAAAAACCCGATCTGAAATATGTTTCTATGGAAAAGAAAACCTCCGTTTTTAATGGTCTGTGGACTAACATAAAAGACCATCACCAGAGTAATAAACAAAGAGGTATTTATGGTTACATGTGGTGGACTTCTCTGAAAATAGTTGCCATTTATGGACTTATATTAATCGCGGTTGTCCTGATTGGCAAATATTTGATAGACTTTGACCGCTTCTTTTCTTTTTTGACTGATAATCTGCCGGATGTTCTGGTAATTGCTGTATTCACAATCTCAGAATCCTTTTTAGGTATGATCCCACCTGATCTTTTTGTTATCTGGGCATCCAAATTCAATTCACCATTCCTCTTTCTGACGTTGCTCGGGATACTCTCCTATATTGGCGGAGTACTTTCATATCTGATCGGGAACTGGTTTTCAAGACAACGCCGGATAAAAGCTTATTCAGAGCGGGCTCTGGAAAAATATATCCGGTTAGTCAGAAAATGGGGAGGAGCTTTTATAATTATTGCTGCTCTCTTTCCTCTGTCACCATACTCAATGGTAGTTATCGCAGTAAGCCTGCTGAAATATCCGTTTAAACTATACCTTCTTTTCAGTATTTCGAGAATTGCCAGGTTTCTTATTCAGGGTATTCTCTATCTGAACATTCTTAATTTCGATTCCTTAGTTGCTTAATCCTCCCTGAGCTCTCATAACGCACCTGAACATTTCTTATATTACTAACTGCCTGATTCTTTTATTTTTATGGCACCAAAATATGTTACAAGTCTTTGGAGGACGTTGAAATAAAGGATAATGTACAATAACAGGGAACTGATCCAGATAACTGCCAGATTGAACCAGTAAGTATCAATCTTTAACTCTCCGATCTGTTTATAGGGAGCATAAAAATGGGCCCTTCCATAATTTGATACAGGTTTCATAAAGACAGGTTCATACTTTTGGACAATCCGCTCAGGTGTCTCATATGACTTATCAAGAACCTCTTCGTTTAGCAAAATACTTGCCAGTCTTTTATTATAATAATCATCCTTCAGTTTTACATATTCTTCATTACCAATGGCTCTAATAATAGAATCTGTTACCTCTTCTTTGAGCTTAAGCGCATCATTACTCAATCCCCGGAAATGTTTTGCCAGGTAATCAAGGTATTTTTCAGTGTTAGTAACAGTTGCTGAATCCAGATTCTCTTTAGTTAGCTCCGCTGGCAAAAATTCAGGCCATCCATAACCGGCCAGATCTGATAACTGTTTAATATATTTGTTAAGTTTGAAGCAGTTGTTTGCCACAACAGTACTTTCAGTCTCTGCTTTAACACACTCCTGAATGTAGCCTTTAAGATTATCGATCAGGAACTCAGCATAGTAGTAATTCTGGCTCTCTGCCATTTCATAGTCAAAGATATTTATTTCAAACCTGTTCTTCTTGAATTGTTCAACAGCAAGTGCCTCAAATGACCAGCGTGCAACCATAAGATCACCGATTACCGGAACAAACTGAAACGAAGAATAGCTGGTTCTGTGGAGCCTGTCGAATTTTACCAGTACTCCGCTCAAAAGCAATTGAGGGATGAGAATAAACGGAATAAGAATATAGACCGTAATGACTGACTTGAATGCCGATGAGATGTTTAATCCTATCATATTTGCACAACATGCTGTAGAAAACAGAATAAGCCAGTAGCTGAATGTCATTCCCCTGATCTCAAGAATAAGATTACCTACAAGGATAAATGATATGGTCTGGATCGCTGAGATCAGGAACATTATAATCATTTTGGAATTCAGGTAACTGAACCAGCTGAGATTGAGGAAGGATTCCCTTTTAAGTATTTTCCTGTCCTTCACTATTTCCTCGGCACTGATCATCAGACCAAGGAAAAGTGCCGTAATGACACACATAAAAAGATATGCAGCAAGGTTTTCATTCTCGATGAAAAGGTATGAATCCCCTTTAACAAATCTTGTAAAATAACCTAACAATAATGCAAGCAATGGAGCTCCCAGAAGACTTATCAGAATGTATTGCCTGTTTGCCAGTTTAGATAACAGATCCCTGCGGAAAAATATAACCATTTGTTTAAATAGTTCTGGAACACTGTAGTAACTATCAGGTAGCTCTTCCTTTGGACCAGGAGTAATCTTTATTTTGCTACTTATATTCTCTTTAAACTTGTCATACCATTCCTCAGGAGCAACCTTCCTTGTTTGAGTCAGTTTTCCGCGTTCATCAACTATCTTTGTTTCAACAATCTGCAATATCTGTTCGGTATTAATATTTCCGCATTTGGTGCACTGGTCCTCTTCAGGATTTGCATGTTGGCTAAGGGTTTTAAAATAGACTATCGCTTCGTTGGGATTGCCGTAGTAGATCTGGTATCCTCCCTTATCGAGAATAATGATCTTGTCAAACAGTTTGTAAAAATCGGAACATGGCTGGTGAATATTAACAATTACAAGTCTTCCCTTATATGTCTGTTCTTTCAGTAAATTAATAACTACCTCGGAATCGACTGAAGAAAGACCTGATGTTGGTTCGTCAACAAATAAGATATATGGCTCTCTAACAAGCTCAAGTGCAATATTTATTCTTTTCCGCTGGCCTCCGCTTATCACTTTATCGAGTTTGCTTCCAACCTTAAGGTCTTTTATTTCGTAAAGGTCGAGGTCTGTCAGAATCCTGTCAACAATCTTCTTTATCCTGTGATGCCTGAACCTGTCAAGGCACATTCTTGCACTGTAATAGAGGTTCTGATAAACGGTAAGCTCCTCTATCAAGAGATCGTCCTGTGGTACAAATCCTATTACTCCTTTTACCTGACTCCTCTCTTTAAAATTGTTAAGATTGTACCCGTTAATAAAAATATCCCCGCTCTGAGGTTTAAGATTTCCATTCAGTAAATCTAACAGTGTAGACTTACCGGTTCCACTTACACCCATAACACCAACCAGTTGCCCCGATTCGCCCTCAAAATTGAAATTCTGAATGCCATTCTCGCTGTCCTGGAATCTGTAGACCACATCTCTGGCTTTAATGGAAACCCTGGCTTTAAGTTTTGATTCGTTGAAGAGCTCAAATATTTCCGTATAATAAATTGTCTTTAACCCATGACCCTTTATTGTTGAACCATTATCAAACAGGTATGTTTGATTAGGTAAGACAGGCTGACCGTTAAGGTAAAGCTCTCCATGACCTGTATATCTGAAAATGAATGTCTTTGCGCTGGTTATATTAAGGAACATCAGTTCTCCTGAAATGTTACTGTTAAAAACATGTTTTACTTTAGGGTATTCACAGGTTCTGTTATTATTAACAAGCAGCAGTTTCTCCTTTTCATAGATTTTATTTACCGGATCGATAATAAAGCTTTTAATATTTTTATATTCATTCTCCGGTATATTCAGAGCCAGGGCAACTGTCATAAGGAAATCCAGCTCATTTTCAGTTATCTCCTCTCCGTAAGAAATAAAATCGATAAGCTGTATAATAATATAGATCTTCTGTTTCTGACGTAATTCTTCATTTATACTGTCACATATCTTCTTTATCCTCATGGCTTTGGAGGATGAGATATCCTCATCTCCCTCACTTCCACCTTGTGCTCCTTCAACAGAATATAATTCGAGACTCTCATCAAACATCTTCATGTACCGTTCAACCAGCTCACTGCTCAGATGATTATCGAGAAATGACTTGACAATATTCCTTTCTTTCTTCGATATTTCACTTATGCTGCGGATATCACTGATCAGGGCGAACAGTTGCATCAAGGCTCTTAAGATAGGTTCACTCATATAGGTCCTGGTTTAGATCATGGTAAATTTAGTAATAATTCAGACTAAATTATATATTCTCAGCCTCCCATGCAAAAGCAACAACTGAACTGGTTTTGGATTAACAAAGTACGAAGTTATAACCTCCGGATTGAGTTCTTATGATTTAATGTCATAAATTACTGTTTAAATGAAACTTAAAACAACCAAATACGTATAAGTATTCCGAAAGTATTAAGTATTGTTGTCTGCTAAAGTCATTATGTCTGTTATTAAAAAAATTATTTCAGTACTTGTTCTGGTTTCCTGTAATTCTATTTTAAACGGGCAACAGGTACCTTTTAACCCCGTATCCTACAAAATATTTATTCCTTCTTTGCTTAATCCTGCTATCGCTGGCAGTAAGGATTTCTTTTCTACTGACATAATAGCTGGTTTCTATGCGAAAAACTATTCCCAGGTTCTTTCCGGAAATGCGAGGATTATTAAAAAAGTACCGCAATATGTTTCATCATACGTAGCTCCCAAATTTACAGGAATTGGAATAGGTTATGCCGTTTTTAATGAAATGAATAGTGATTCCAGGAATATTGGCCTCAGCGCAGCAGGATCATATCACCTGACACTTAATAAAAAAGCACTCTCCTTTCTGTCTATTGGAATAGCCGCCAAGGGAATTTACCATCACTATGATGGTGATTCTGATCTCAACATCCCGGTCAAAGATTTCTACATTCCTGGTTTGGATGCAGGATTATATTTTTATAATCCAAGTTTCTATGCAGGTATTTCTGCAACAAATATTCTCGGAAGACCTGTAGATCCTGACACACTGAATACTTACATAATACCTATCTCCCGTCAGTATTTTTTTCTGGCAGGATTTAAGTTTTTAATCAGCCGGCCCCTTAAGCTTGTTCTCGAACCATCTGTCATTCTTATGACAGACGATACACTCTCACTGGATATCAAAGAAACAATCAAACCTGCGTTAAGACTATATGCAGGAGATTTCTGCCTCGGAACATATTTCAATGACCTTGATAAAATATCTTTCTTTTTTGAGTTCAGATATCCCAGATTTTATATTGGTACTTTTTTCGAGCTCCCAAAGGATACTCCCTTCTATAAAAAATCATTGACAGCTGAATTAGTCCTCGGATTTAACCTTTCAAGCAACAGTTCGGGATATACCGATCGCAGTCGCTGGTAAAACTCTTTTTAATTAGGATTATGAAAAAGCTAACAGGAATAACAATAATATTATGCATGATACACTGTTCAGGTGAATCATTTGCATATAGCAACGGTAATATCTGCAAATCATCCTCTTATCCGGAGATGATTACCGTTAAAGATACCTCAATCCAGAATCATTTCTTTAAAGTAGATTCTTTCGATCTGGAAATCATTCCCCCTTCTTCAGGGATTCAATATTATAAAGATGGAATTGTATATCTTGCCAAATCAAAAGATGAAAAAAGAATGTTGTCTTCGCATATTTCATTCGGTGCTATACAGGCATATCATGCCCTGGTGACTGATACAGCATTAAGCTATTCCAGTTTGTTTTCAACTGCTTTTCCCTTCGATTACCCTTGCGAAGCCATCACCTTCAACAATGACTGCTCAGAAATGTTTTTTACAAAACGGGCAAAGAAAAATTATCTGGAAAAAATATGGCAGGCACAATTAACAAAAGGATCAAATAATCAGGAAAAATGGATAAGTTATGATAATCCTCTCGATTTCTGCAATGATAATTCGATCTATACCCATCCCACTTTATCCTCAGATGAAAAAATTTTAGTGTTTGCATCCAACAGGGAGGGAACTCATGGAAATATGGATCTGTTCCTAACCCTGAAAGATGGAGAAGAATGGATGGATCCAGTAAACCTTGGAGCAAACATCAATACAGAAGGAAATGAACTTTTCCCCTGCCTTGATTCGGAAAACAATCTGTTTTTCTCATCTGACGGTCGTAAAGGATTAGGAGGATTCGATATCTATATGTGTAAATTTGATGGTAAATCATGGGGTTATCCTCTACACCTCACACAGGTGATAAACAGCGAGAACGATGATATAGCTTTTACCATAAACAGAAACAATGGCAGATCTGCTTTCTATACATCACGACAGAGGTCAGGAAAGACCACGCAGTTATTCAGGGTAGTTTTAAATAAACAGTATATATCTGATAATATTAAGGATTTGACGGATGCTTTTATTAATATTACCCCTGCTGACAAAACAATGCAGGTTAATCTACCTGAACTCCTGGTTGAAAAGGTTATTATTCCAGAAAAAGAAACCAAAGCAGAACCAGTAAAAAAAGAAGAGGTTAAGATTGCTGAAATCCCGGAGAAAAAGAGTTTTGTGCCTGAAGATATTGTTGCTAAACCTGTTACTGAGACCAATAAACCGGTTTTGCCAGAGAAGAAAGTTGTAATCAAACCTGAACCACCGGTTAAACCTGCCCCGGAGAAGACCAAACCGGAGACTATAATTCTTAAAGATTACAAAGAAGTGCAGGAAGGTGTTGTTTACAGGATTCAGTTTTTAGCAAGCATGAAACCCAAAGGACGATACCAGTTCCCTTTCAATAACAAAATTTATACAACCTACGAATATTTCTACAGTGGTGCATACCGGACCTGTGTCGGGGAGTTCAATAATCTGGCTGAGGCAAGAAATATGCAGACAGCTATGAGAAAATCGGGATATGACCAGGCTTTTGTTGCGGCATTTAAGAACAATGTGCGTACCGTGTTTAGTATTAAACCGGGCACGTTATGATCTGAAGGAATATATCATTAAACACACCTTCCACCACCTGTTGTCAGTTCTCGGCAAAGGTTATCAGGATAAATGGCCAGCCATAAACTCAGGTGTGCACTTTCAAGATCCTTGAAGGATGTCTGGAAATCTTTCAGGAGGTCAACGACAGAGGCTGGCTCTGGGTATCGCCCTGATCAATAATCCTGCTATTTTTCTCCTTGATGAACCAACAACAGGACTCGATCCAAATGCACGGCGTGAGATAAAAAGTTATCTTTTTTTCTGCCGGTCTGAAAATATTTAAATAGCATGAAACTTTATTCTGGATAATTGCAACATTTAGTAATTCTTACTGTCTTTTATTAAGAAATCAAATTTAAAACCAATAAAAAAGACATGAAAAACCTTAAGTATTTAATGATTGCAGCCATTCTGCTGGCTGTTACATCCTGCATAAACGGCCAGTTCAGGAGAACAGTCTATGGTAATGGGGATGTTGTCAGAAAAGAAAGACAAACTGGTGATTTCACAGGTCTCAGAGTAAGTACGGGTATTGATGTATATCTAAGCCAGGGTGATAATGAATCCATAACTGTGGAAGCTGATGAGAACCTTCATGAATATATCCTCACAGAAATCAAAAATAATACCCTCCATATTTATACTGATGCGAATATCCGTTCAGCCGACAGAAAAAGGGTGTATGTTACCATGAACGAGATCAGATCGGTAAGTACGTCAAGTGCTGGTGATGTTATAGGAGAGACTCCCGTAAGGATTGACGAACTAAGGCTTTCAGCAAGCAGTGCTGGTGATATTAAGCTTGAAATTTATGCGGATAAAGTGGAAACAGACATCAGCAGTTCAGGTGATGTTACTTTAAATGGTGAAGCAGATTTTCTTGAAGCTGATCTCAGCAGCGCAGGTGATCTGAATGCATATAATCTTATAGTCAGAGAAGCTGATGTTAGTGTATCAAGTGCAGGAAATGCCGATATTAATGTAACAGAAAGACTCACTGCAAAAGCCTCCAGCGCGGGAGATGTCAACTATAAAGGTAATCCTGAATATGTCGATGCCCATTCCTCGAGTGCAGGTGGGATCAAAAGAAGATAGTTACTTCTCAATATATACATTCTTATTTTATTATGAGCCGTCAGGTGTTAACCTGACGGCTTTTTTTATTAACTTTGTTTAACAGGGAAAACAGTAAAAAATTATATAATCATGAAAGAAAATCTAAGTATCAGCCTGAATAACGTAAGCAGTTTTATCTCATTCGAAGAGATTCTTGCTCTGGCCCAGCAGTCGGTGAGACACCTTGATGCCCTTAATGAAGGAACAGGTGCAGGCAATGATTTCCTGGGATGGCTTACACTTCCTAACGATATTTTGCCCCAAGTCGATAGACTGGAGAGAATTGCCCGACACCTGAGATCAGTTTCTGATACCACCGTTGTGATCGGAATTGGTGGTTCATACCTCGGAGCCAGATCAGTTATTGAAGCCCTTTCACACTCCTTACTACCATTATTGAAAACAAAAAATCACCAGATCCTTTACGCCGGCCATAATATTTGTGAAGACTACATGTCTGATCTGATCGATATTCTTGATAACCGTAATTATTCGATTGTTGTGATATCAAAATCAGGTACAACCACAGAACCCGCAATAGCATTCAGAATACTGAAAGACCATCTTGAAAGAAAAGTGGGCAAAGCAGTAGCAGCCGACAGGATCATAGCTGTTACCGACAGCGAAAAAGGTGCCCTGAGATCTCTCGCCGAAATTAACGGATATGAAACATTTGCAATACCCGACAATATAGGTGGCCGGTACTCCGTGCTTACTCCCGTAGGTTTATTGCCTGTTGCGGTCAGCGGACTCGATATTAAGTCACTGGTCAAAGGCGCCAAATCAATGGAGGATCTGACAAGAAAAAATAAAGATGCAACAACCAATCCTTCGCTGCTTTATGCAGCTGCCAGAAATCTGATAATGCAAACCGGCCGGACTACGGAAATTTTTGTAGGATTCAATTCCAGACTTCATTACCTGGCTGAGTGGTGGAAACAGTTATTTGGTGAAAGCGAAGGGAAGGATAATAAGGGTATCTACCCTTCATCGGTCGATTTTACCACCGACCTTCATTCGCTGGGTCAATATATACAGGAGGGACAGAGAATTATTTTTGAAACATTCATGTCATTAAAAAATCCGCGTAAAAAACTTACTATTCCTATCGAAAAGGATGATGATGACCAGTTAAACTATATTGCAGGAAAACGACTCTCCGAAGTTAACAAGTGTGCTGAAACAGGTACAATTCTCGCTCATAATGATGGTAATGTCCCGATAATAACTATTACGATCCCTGAACTGGATGAATATTATGCAGGCCAGTTGATTTACTTTTTTGAAATGGCTTGTGCCCTGGGCGGATATATTCTCGATGTCAATCCATTTGATCAGCCTGGTGTTGAAGCATATAAAATGAATATGTTTGCGTTACTCAACAAACCCGGATTTGAAGAAGCAGCAAAAAAGATCAAAGAAAGGATGAAATAATAAATAAAGTCAATATCAATAAATTGAAATATATGAAAATAGAACTTAAAAAAGAATATACTTATTCAATGGTAGTACCCAGCAGTATGGGAGTCCGTATCACTCCTGCAAATGGACAACCCGTTCATTGCAGCGACACATTCTTTATGCACACTACCAGTGCCGAAACCAACGTGGCCAGTATTTCATCCTATCTTGGTTTGCCTGTTAAAGTTTTGACAACATTTGTCAAAGAGAGCCCCATCGCCAGACTCATAAAAGATAACCTTGCAAGCCGTCATATGGAATATGAGTGTTTTGAAGTTGAACAGGGAGGTCCGTGGGGTTATCGTCACCAGTTCAATATTGCTGACAGTGGTTATGGAACACGCGGACCAAGAGTGCAAAATGATCGTGCCGGTGAAGTAGGGAGGACGCTCAGTGTAAAAAATTTCGACCTCGACAGGATTTTCGGTAAAGAGGGTGTTCAGATATTGCACCTCTCCGGTTTAATTGGAGCCCTGTCGCCTGAAACAAGCAACTTCTGCCTTGAACTAGCCCGTGCAGCAAAAAAATATGGAACACGAATCTCATTTGATCTTAATTACAGGGCTTCATTCTGGAAAGGCCGCGAAAAGGATCTGGGTAATATCTTCGCTGAAATAGCAGGTGTTTCTGATATTCTCGTGGGAAATGAAGAGGATTTTCAATTGTGCCTTGGAACAGAAGGACCGGAAGCAGGAGGGCAAGAGCTTGTGTCTCAGATAGAAAGTTACAAAGTTATGATTAACGGTGTAAAGAAATCCTTTCCGGATGCTTCTGTCTTCGCCACAACCCTTCGTCAGGTGATCAGTGCAAATGATCATCTATGGGGTGCCATTATGCTTGAAGGAGATAACTGGCATATTGTGGAGCCTCGTGAGATTCATGTGCTTGACCGCATTGGCGGGGGTGATGGTTTTGTTGGCGGTTTACTCTATGCTGTGCTAAAAGGCTGGGAACCGGAAAAATGGATACAGTTCGGATGGGCATGCGGAGCTCTTGCCACAACCTCACTGACAGATTATGCTCAACCTGCTGACGAAGAACAGTTATGGAACATATGGCAAGGAAATGCCCGCGTCAGAAGATAAGCTTATATTTCTTTATAAACTCGTCAACAACACCCGAAAGATTCGGATATCCTATTTCCTGCAAATCGTAATAGACCCTTGTATTCGGCTTTTTTATCTTAATGATCCTGTTCAGGTCGATCGGTGTGGCAATAATAACAGTGTCACATTCCGTGTTATTAATCGTTTTTTCAAGGTCTCCTAACTGCTGCTCACCATATCCCATTGCAGGCAAGAGAGTCCCGATTTCCGGATACAGCCTGAAAGTTTCACTTAACCTCCCAACCGTAAAGGGACGCGGATCAACAAGTTCTTTTGCTCCGTATTTGCGTGCAGCAACCACCCCGGCTCCTATTTTCATCTCTCCATGTGTCAGCGTCGGACCATCTTCAACTACAAGCACCCTCTTACCTTTTATTAATGATGCATCATCCACTCTGATAGGTGAAGCTCCATCGATAACAGTGGCTGCCGGATTAACCGATTCGATACTCTCCCTGACTACCTGTACAGATTCAGGAGATGCACTGTCGATCTTGTTAATAACAACAACATCTGCCAAACGGAGGGTCACCTCACCAGGGTAATATTTTAATTCGTGACCGGCACGATGCGGATCAGTTAACGTAATCATAAGATCCGGCATGATGAACGGGAAATCGTTATTGCCTCCGTCCCAAAGAATTACATCACAACCTTTAGGATCTTTTTCAGCCTTCCGAAGAATAGCTTCATAATCAACTCCGGCATATATAACGTTGCCTCTTACAATATGCGGTTCAAACTCCTCCATCTCTTCCAACGTGCATTTATGTTGTTCAAGATCTTTCACAGTGGCAAAGCGCTGAACTCTCTGGGCATTTATATCGCCGTATGGCATAGGATGACGGACAACCACCACTTTCAGCCCTTTCTCCATAAGGAGCTCGATAACTCTCCTGGAGGTCTGACTTTTACCGCAACCTGTTCTGACTGCACCAATAGCAATTACCGGTTTGTTGCTTTTCAACATTGTATCTGATGGTCCAAGCAAAACAAAATTGGCACCTGCAGCATTAACTATCGCACTTACTGACATCACTTTCTGATAAGTGACATCACTGTATGAAAAAACACACTCATCAACTTTATACTTTCTGATAAGATCAGGAAGATTTTCTTCAGGGAAAATAGGAATTCCATTTGGATACAGCTTGCCGGACAATTTATCCGGGTACCTTCTCTCGTCAATATCCGGAATCTGAGCCGCTGTAAATGCAACAACATTGTAATGTTCATTACACCTGTAATATGTATTGAAATTATGGAAATCCCTTCCGGCGGCCCCCATAATAATGACATTTTTTCTGGCCATAGTACCTGCTTATACTATTAAAAAGATATTTGCTGCCTGAGAATTTTATTTAAGATGAATCAGCAAATTTATAATTTGTGTGCTGAAATTCCGAACATTTCCCACTATTTTTTATTATGCAGTTTTTGCACTTTAAAATATTGTATTTGTGCATGTTAGGTGGCTCTTTTATGTTACCTGAAAATATGTTAAAGAAAATGTTTTTGATATTAATAAGATATGGCAAATTCTTTGTACTATTATACCACAATATGAATGTTTTAGCCCACATATATCTTTCCGGTGATTCTGAAAAAATAATCATTGGCAATTACATCGGAGATTATGTAAAAGGTCGTGACTATCTCAAATATCCCGATCTGATAAGAAAGGGCATCATTCTTCACCGTCATATTGACGGTTTTACTGATAGCCACCCGGTCGTTCACCGAAGCAAAATATTTTTCACAAGAAAATATCACAGATATGCAGGTGTTGTAACCGACATTATTTACGATCATTTTCTGACGAAAGAATGGAATTTCTTTTCGCGCAGACCACTGGAAAGTGTCACTTACAACTTCTACAGGGCACTGGTAAATAATTATGATATACTTCCGGAAAATGTACAGCAGATGATACCGTTTTTCATAATCAATAACTGGATTGAATCATATCAGACAGTCAATGGGATCCGTCATGTTTTAAAAACACTGAGCAAACGCACAACTCTGCCGAAAGAATCAAGATTTGCCATAAGGGCACTCAAAAAAAATTATTATTCCCTTCAGGATGATTTTATGGAGTTTTTCCCACAGCTGATCGATTTTGTTGAAAAGGATTTTGGTGTTGAGATATCACACAGGATCACTATCCCGTTCTGATCAGATAAGATGTTCATTACGGCTTGCGTCAAGCCTCAGAAAAATAAATAACAAAATTGTAAATCCCCATAATGAACTGCCTCCGTAACTAAAGAAGGGCAAAGGAATTCCTACAACAGGTAGTAGTCCGACAGCCATGCCTATATTTATAAAGAAATGAATAAATAAAACAGAAATTACTCCGTATCCGTAAATCCTTGAAAACACGGATTTTTGCCTTTCCGCAAGGAAGAGAAGCCTGAGAAGAAGAAATAAATATAAACCGACTAACGTAACCGATCCGAGAAATCCCCATTCTTCACCTACAGTACAGAAAATAAAATCAGTACTTTGCGCCGGAACAAATTTGAATTTGGTCTGTGTCCCCTGCAGATAGCCTTTTCCCGAGAATCCTCCTGAACCAATTGAAATCATGGACTGATTAACACTATATCCCGTTCCGCGCGGATCCGACTTAAAACCGAGCATTATTTCCACCCTCTCCTTCTGATGGGGTTTGAGAACTTTATTAAATGTATAATTAACCGTATGCATGAAAATAATACTTCCAAGCAGAAAAAAATAAATGATCAGAACAGGAATGGCTTTCTTGTTATAAATATATAATCCATACACCACACCGGATATAATCAGCGAAATAAAAATAACCAGCTCATTACCAAAAGATTTAATAACAAAACGATTGAGTAATTCAAGCATCCCCGTAATTAAAACCAAAATACCCAGGCCGGAAATGCATAATCTCAATTTTCTCGTTGCAAATAATGTCATAAGAAAAGCTAAACCTATAAGTGCACCGGTTATATACAGATTGTTAAAGAGCAGTGTAAGAAAAAACAGTATTATCATTATCAAACCTGAAATGAAAATGTACGGACTCATCCCTTCCCTTAACAGAACAATAAAAAAAGCAAAAAAGACTACTGCAGAGCCCATATCCGGTTGAAGAGCTATAAGAAAAGCCGGCAAAAGGAATATGCTTGATGCAACAGCAAACACAACTATCCTTGTAAGGTTATATCTTCTGGAGCTCAGATATGTAGCAAGTGCCAGAGCCGTTGCAAACTTGGCAAATTCTGATGGCTGTAAACTCAAAGGCCCGAACTCAAACCACGACCTTGCTCCAAATATCTCCCTTCCAATAATCAGAACAAGTATAAGCAGAAGAAGAATTCCTGCATAAATAAACCATGAGAAAAAGAAATAAAACCTGTTGTCGATTATCACAACAAAAACTGCAAGTACCAGAGTTGCTACTATCCATACGAATTGTTTCCCGTAACGTTGCGACAGGTCCAGTATTTTTGAATGTTCCTCGTTATATACAGCAGCATATATGTTAAACCAGCCAATTATTACCATAAGTAAAAAGATCAGAATTGTGATCTTATCCAGTCCTTTCCATATGTTTATGGTACGTCTCACTTATCAATCAGGTTAAGCTCTATTATTCTTTCTTCGAGCCATCTATTGGTAATGTCTCCTCTGATATATTTCTCAATCATGAGACTTGCCACCGGTGCTGCATATGTTGATCCAAAGCCGGCATTCTCAACAAAAACTGAGATTGCAATCTGGGGATCATCCTTTGGAGCAAAAGCGATAAACACGGAATGATCTTCCCCGTGCGGGTTTTGTGCAGTCCCTGTTTTACCACATACAATAATATCATTGAGAGCTGCAATTCTTGCTGTTACTCCTTCACCCCCATTAACTGCATCTTCCATTCCCAGTATTATCTGCTCAAAGTTTGCTGAATCAATATTGATAATGTGTTTTGTTGTGAACTGTGCATCAATGTTACCCTGTGAACCGACAGATTTTACTATATGAGGACTATTGTAATAGCCTCTATTGGCAATTGCAGCAGTCATATTGGCCATCTGAAGAGGAGTGACCGCAATCTCTCCCTGGCCTATAGCCAGTGAAATAACTGTCAGGGCTTTCCATCCGTTCTTACCATGGAATTTATCGAAGTAGCTTACTGAGGGGACAAATCCAGGGAGATCATTAACAAAATCAGTTCCCAGTGTTAAACCGAATCCAAACTCTTTCAGGTAATTGGCCCATTTATCAAAAGCATCATATAACGAAGGATATTGAGGACTCTCAAGTATTCTCCTGAAAGTCTGGCAGAAATAGGAATTACAGGAATTCGAAATGGCATGTTCAAGATCCAGTGGGGATCGATGTGAATGACAGGCGACAAACAGATAGCCGTTATTGCACTCAAACTCTGTGAAAGGTGTTATCACGTTCTCCTGAAGTCCTATAATACCATTTAATGGTTTGAATGTTGATCCCGGCGGATAGTAGGCCATAAGTGCCCTGTTAAAAAGTGGCAATAATGTGTCAGCATTAAGTTTTGTATAATTCTCTGATCTTATCCTTCCAACCAGCAAACCAGGATCATAATTAGGTGATGAAACAAGAGCAAGTACCTCTCCTGTTGATGGCTCGAGTGCCACAATGCTCCCTGTTTTATTCTTCATCAACAACTCCCCGTATTCCTGCAGATCCATATCAATGGATGCAATTATATCGGAACCCTGTACAGCATTTGTATCGAGACGGCCATCAGCATAAGATCCCTTTATACGACTGTAAACATCTACAAGATAGATCTTTACTCCCCTCGATCCCCTCAGATCTGTCTCATATGCCTCTTCTATTCCAAGCTTACCTATATAGTCCCCGGGTTTATAATAATGATCATTTTCAATAATAGCCTCATCCACTTCACTTACATATCCCAGTAAATGGGAAGCAATGGGTTTTGAGTATTTTCTCAGAGTTCTTGGCTGAACGTAGAAGCCCGGATACATGAACATTTTTTCCTGAAATGTTGCATAGGTTTCCGCTGAAATCTGTTTAAGAAATATTGATGGAGCACGGCGTGAATAACTGAAAGCTGCTTTTATTCTTTCATTGAATACTTCAAGGGAGATTCCCAGGAGATTGCAGAAATTTGTTGTGTCGAATGATGCCATCTGGGCCGGTATAACCATGAGATCATAAGCTGCCTGGTTAAAAACCAGCAGTTGGCCATTCCTGTCATAAATAAGTCCTCTGGCAGGATATTGAGTAACATATCTGAGTACATTATTATCAGCCGACATCCTGTAGGTGTCTTCCACAACCTGAATGATAAAAAGTCTGATAATAAGAATCAGAGATGCCAGCACAATAAGCGCTATTATAACATATTTCCTGTTAATGAATGGATCTTTCATAATCGGATCTGTTACCTGCCTTTGCGGTAATACTCTGCAAAAAGGATAAAAGTAACAGAAAAGAGTGAACTCAGCAATACTCTCAGCAATGTTCTGAAAAATCCTGCAAACCTGAATACTTCAAGATAAAAAAGAGCTGTATGATGAATAAGAATTATTATCAGTGTGTAGATCAAATACCATCTGAAACCGTAAACTGCCATTGAGGGACTAGATCCGGTTTCATAACCATCGCGCGGAGAGATTATTCTAAGTACAAAAGGACGAACAAAACCTGCCAGAACAGTAGCTGATGCATGCATACCCATTGACCCTGAGAAAATATCAACTGTCAGGCCTGTAAAGAATGATACAAGAAGTAATAACCAGGCTGAAATTTCAACAGGTAAAAGCATGATCATCATTACATAAACAAAAGGATTAATATACCCGCTAAACTGAATATTGTTAAATAAAAGGACCTGCAACAGCATAAGTACCAGAAATATCAAACCATATCTTAATATCGAATTGATCATTGAAAGAGTTCTTCAAGTTCAAGCTGCTCAGATTTTTTCATATTACCGATTATATTAACATAGCGCAGCTTTTTAAAATCAGTTACAAGATCAACTTTTATAATATAAAAATCACTTCCGCTTTTTTCAAATTCACTTATTGTACCAATCATAATACCCTCCGGGAAAATCGTACTGTATCCGGTTGTTTCGATTGTATCTCCCTCGTTTACTGTAACATGTTGAGGTATCTCGTTTAGTATGGCATGGCTGACATCTCTGCCATCCCAGTTAAGCGATCCAAAATATCCATTTGATTTTATACGTGCACTCACTCTGAAATCGAGATTAAGAAGCGACATGGCTCTTGAATAATTCTCGGAACATCCGACTATCATCCCCGCTATTCCGTAAGCGGATGTAACGGCCATATCTTTATCAATACCATGTCTCTTACCTTTATTCAGTGAAAAGAAGTTCTTCTGGCGGTTGACCGAGTTGTTTATTACCTCAGCACTCGTATATTGATACTGCTGATTATATGTTGAATTGGTTATAGAAAAAAAGAAATGATCCTCCTTTTTGGCAAGTTGTTCGATGTTATTTCGGAGTGCAGCGTTTTCAGCAAGAAGGCTTTTATTTAGTTTCCGCAGACTAAAGTAGGAGCGGGCATTATTCATTTTCTCTTCAATCCCGAGTGTTAATCCTCTTAATCCATTAATTACCCGTGTACTATGATAATTATTGCACGTAGTAAGCAAATACAATGCTAATCCTTCAAGAATCAGAAAAAAAATCAGATTATTATACCTCGTCAGAAAGTTTAGCAGATTTCTCATTCATCTTGGTATATTATCTCATCAGGAACGGAAATTTATCAACATTCTTTAAAACAACACCTGTACCCCTTGCTACAGCATGTAAAGGATTCTCAACCACATTAAAATTAATATTTATTTTATCCGCAAGTCTCCTGTCGATGCCTCTGAGGAGCGCTCCGCCACCTGCAACATAAATCCCTCTGTTCACTATATCCGCATAGAGTTCCGGTGGTGTTTGTTCAAGAACACTTAGCAGGGCTGCTTCGACTTTTGTCAGAGATTTGTCGAGGCAATATGCTATCTCCTGGTAAGAAATCGGAATTTCAATAGGTAATGAAGTCATTATATTAGGGCCTCTTACAACATAGTCAGCAGGTGGATTTTCAATATCAGGTAAAGCGGCACCAACAACTATTTTTATATCTTCAGCGGTGCGTTCTCCGATTTTTATATTATGCTGATGTCTCATATAAGCCTGAATATCTGCTGTAAAACCATCGCCGGCAATCCTGATTGATTTATTACATACAATCCCACCAAGTGCAATAACTGCTATTTCGGTAGTTCCTCCCCCTATATCAATAACCATGCATCCTTCAGGAGCTTCCACATCCAGGCCGATACCGATAGCAGCGGCCATTGGTTCATATATCATATAAACATCACGTCCTCCTGCATGTTCTGATGAATCGCGCACAGCACGTATTTCAACCTCTGTGCTGCCCGAAGGAATGCACACAACCATTTTAAGTGAGGGAGCAAAAAGACGTGATCCCTTATTGATCATTTTAATCATTCCCCTGATCATAAGTTCGGCAGCGTTGAAATCAGCTATAACCCCATCCCGTAATGGCCTTATTGTTTTAATGTTTTCGTGTGTCTTGCCGTGCATCTGCCGTGCTTCTTCACCTATAGCAATAAGTTTCCCGGTATTCTTATCAATCGCCACTATTGAAGGCTCATCAACAACAATCTTATCATTATTGATGATTATTGTATTTGCCGTCCCGAGATCAATTGCAATCTCCTGCGTTAAGAATGAAAATAGTCCCATTAAAAGAGATAATTATTAATATATTAATGTTTAAAATGTCTTACACCTGTAAAAACCATTGCAACTCCATTTGCGGAACAGTAGTCGATCGACTCCTGGTCGCGTACTGAACCTCCAGGCTGGACAACAGCTGTGATACCCGCTTTATGGGCCAGTTCAACACTGTCAGCAAACGGGAAGAAAGCATCTGAAGCCATGACTGATCCATTAAGATCAAAACCAAATGACCTGGCTTTATCAATAGCCTGCTTTAAGGCATCTACTCTTGAAGTCTGCCCGATACCACTGGCATAAAGCTGTTTATTGCCTGCCAGTACTATTGCATTTGATTTACTATGCTTCACTATTTTGTTAGCAAATATCAGGTCTTCAATCTCCCTGGGGTTGGGGATCCGTTCTGTAACAGGCTTCAGGTCCGATGTATATTCCGTGCGGTTATCCCTCTCCTGCCATAATACACCATTAAACAATGATCTGAATTGACTGGGAGCAGTAATAAGCCCCTTTCTGCGAAGGATAATCCGGTTCTTCTTATGCTTAAGAATTATAAGGGCAGCGTCCGAGTAAGAGGGTGCAATTATGATCTCAAAAAACAGGTTATCTATCTCCCTTGCAGTATTTTCATCAACGGTAACATTTGTTACAAGAACTCCTCCGAAGGCTGAAACAGGATCACAGGCCAACGCATCTTTCCATGAATCAGGCAGATTATTACGGGATGCAACACCGCAGGCATTATTATGTTTAATGATGATAAAAGTTGTTTCTGCAAACTCATCAATCAGGTTCAGAGCAGCCTCGAGATCGAGAAAATTATTGTAAGAGATCTCCTTTCCGTGAAGCTTTTCAAAAATCTGGTCCGGATCACCATAGAAAACTCCTTTCTGGTGAGGATTTTCACCGTACCTTAAAGGATAGACAGAATTAATACTTTCCCTGAAAGAAGAAATTCCAGCCTCTCGGTTAAAGTACCTGAATATTAAAGTGTCATAATGTGAAGAAGTTTTGAAGGCTACCGCAGCAAAATATTTCCTGATCTCGAGTGAAGTCTCTCCTTTACTTTCCTTTAATATAGCAAGTAAATCAGAATACTGATCCCGGGAGGAAACAACAAGTACATCGTTAAAATTCTTAGCAGCAGCCCTTATGAGTGAGATGCCTCCAATATCGATTTTTTCAATTATTTCATCTTCCTCACTAACTGATTGAACGGTTTTTTCAAACGGGTAAAGATCAACAATTACAAGGTCTATTTCAGGAATCCCGTATTCTGAAATCTGGTCAATGTCTTCAGCATTCTCCCTGCGGGCGAGGATTCCCCCAAAAACCACTGGATGAAGTGTTTTTACCCGCCCTCCCAGTATTGAAGGATAGGTTGTGAGTCCTTCAACAGTACTTGCAGGAATTCCCATATCCTTTATAAAACTGAATGTGCCGCCAGTTGAGTAAATCTTTACACCCAATTCATTCAGGGTTCTGACAATTTCTTCTAATCCGTCTTTATAAAAAACTGAAATCAATGCACTTCTTATTCTTTTTTCGCTCATTATCTGATATTTATGATTGTCGCCTCCCGTTTTTATCAGGCGGTTAAAAATAGATATTTTTTTATTATCCTCAATATATTATGGTTAGGAATATCATTGATTGTTATTTTATCAGTAATTCATATACAGAATGACTTGTTTAATGGATTATATCTATAATCAAATTTCATATAATTGATTTAATGATTACTGGTTTTCGTATCTTTGACGTTCAAATAGCAATTATCAATAAGGTACCAGATGTTTCTACGACTTATCAAAGAAGGCTTTTTATTTGCAGTCAACTCGGTTGTTGTTAACAAATTAAGAACATTCCTCTCTTTATTTGGAATAACGATTGGTATTTTCTCCATTATTTCGGTATTTACTGTTCTTGACTGGATGGAAAAAGCGATCCGTGACAGCATATCAACCCTTGGAGATGATGTCATATATGTACAGAAATTTCCCTGGTCATTCGATCCGGACCTTGCCTGGTGGGACATTATCAGATGGCCGGCCATTTCGCAAAATGATTATCAGGCTATATTAAACAGATCTACCAAAGCTGGAGCTGCATGCTTTTCAGTTTTTCAGCCAAGACAAATAAAATACCGGAAAAACCTTGCTAATGATGCACTTGTATGGGCAGCTACCCATGAATTCGAAAACCTCCGTTCTTTTGAAATTTCTAACGGCAGATATTTCTCCCCCTACGAATCAGCATCGGGAAAGAATGTAGCTATACTTGGTGCTGAAATTGCAGAGAGATTATTTGAGAAAACCGATCCCGTAGGTAAAGAGATTACAATTTCTGGTCACAAAACCAATGTTATAGGTGTATTTAAGAAAGAAGGAAAAGGTGGAATAAGCGACAGCGGTATGGATGAACTCACACTTGTTCCTGTCAATTTTGCCAAGACTTTTGTCAATTTGCGGAGCAACTATCTTGAATCAAACCTGATGATAAGGGCTAAAGAAGGCGTTTCGGTACAGGAACTGTCAGATGAGACCACTATGGTTTTGAGAGCATCCAGGAGACTTAAACCCGGAGAAACATCAAATTTCTCTGTGAACAGGGCAAGTCTTTTATCACAGGGATTTGATGCTGTATTTGCAGGTATTAATATCGGTGGCTGGCTGATAGGTGGATTTGCCATACTCGTAGGTGGATTCGGAATTGCCAATATAATGTTTGTCTCAGTACGGGAAAGAACAAATGTTATTGGTATTCAGAAAGCGCTTGGAGCCAAGAGGTTTTTCATACTTCAGCAATTCCTGACTGAATCGGTTTTGCTTTCAGTTATCGGAGGACTGCTGGCAGTATTTTTGATATTTATAGCAACCCTGATCATAAACTATCTTTATGAACTAAATATGTACCTGACAGTGGCCAATATCTTTCTGGCTGTATTTATTTCCGGAATTATAGGTATAGTGGCTGGTTATGCACCGGCTTACGCTGCAGCCAGAATGAATCCTGTTGACGCTATAGGGTATTCATTCTGAAAATCATGTATTTCCATCAATCCACCTGGTAAGCTGAACAAACTGGTCAACAGATAATTGTTCAGGCCTCAGGTGAAATTCATGATAATTATCTGCCTTCAGATTAAATTCTGATTTAAGTGAATTCCTCAAAGTTTTTCTGCGCTGGTTAAAGCTGGCTTTAACAACCCTGAAAAAAAGAGATTCATCACATCCGAGAGCTTCCACATTATTTCTTTTAAGTCTGATGACTCCCGATGTTACTTTAGGTGCTGGTGAAAAAACCTGTGGCTGTACTGAAAAAAGATACTCGGTTGTATAAAAAGCCTGCAAAAGAACACTCAGAATACCATATCTCTTTGAACCGGGCGATGCACAAATCCTCTCTGCCACTTCTTTCTGAAGCATCCCGCAGATTTCAACTACCTTATCCCGGTGTTTCAGGATCTTAAAAAATATCTGGGTTGATATATTATACGGGAAATTCCCGATAATAGCTATATTATTATTGAAAATCCTTTCTATATCAAGAGAAAGAAAATCCCCGGTAATAATATTTTTAAACTCCGGTAAACTGGTTTTTAGATATTGTACTGATTCATTGTCGATCTCAATTACCTGTAAGTCTGCGAATCCCCTTTCAAAAAGGCAACGTGTGAGAATACCCATACCCGATCCTATTTCCAGAACTGTTTCATAGCCCGAACCGGTCAGAGTAGCCGCAATCTTCCTGGCAATGTTAACATCTTTCAGGAAATGTTGCCCAAGACTTTTTTTGGGATGTACCTTATTCATATATTATAACAGAAAATTGTGACCGTTTCTATATGCGCAGCATTTCCCTTCCAAACTTTCTCCAGATAGGAATCTTAAGTGATTCGAGAAATAGAATAAACCGGTTAAGAACATTATAATATAAAGTTATAAACAGAAACACGTTCATAATCCATATAGCAATGATGTTAAAAAGCAGAGTCTCAATCATAAGATTTCCGACCTGTTTATAAGGTGCATAAAAGTGCGCTCTACCGTATTTTGAGCCTGGTTTCATAAAAATCGGATCGGCTTTCTGGATCAACGTTTTCTCGGAATCGTATATTTTGCTGGTATTCAACCTGCTTAATACAACATTGGCCACGTTTTCGTTATAATGCTTTTCTCTGAAATTTAAGAACTGCTCCTCACCCATTTCCTCTTTCATGCGGGTGTAGAGTGAATCACGTTTCAGTGATATTGATCTGCTGGTTGTTCTGATAACCGCTCGCAGACTATCCATATATAATCTGGCCTCTTCGGCAGTATAATCGTTAAAATCGTTATAATTCAGATCACTGATCCAGCTGCCTGGCCTGACAGCCGTAATAGCGGATAATTCATTTATATGATAATTTAATTTCCTGAAATTACTCTCAGAGTAATCGCGATACTCCGGATCTTTACCTGCAACACGACACTCTTCTATCTTAACTTTAAGAGTCGGTACAAGGAATGATGCAAGCCAGTCATTCTGACTGATCTCCATATCATAATCGAAAAAGTACTTTTCAAATCTGTTACTCTTAAATTCCTCAACCATAATTGCTTCATAGGCCCAGCGGGTAACCATAGCATCTCCTATAACAGGGACATAAATTTTCCTTGTAATCGATTTATGAAGATCATCAAATCTTATCATTGCCCCGCCAAGAATCAACATTGGAACGAGAATCAGAGGAATAAGTATATATATACTGACAGCCGTTCTCATTCCGGCCGAAATATTGAGCCCCAGGACGTTCCCAAAGCAGGCTGTGGAGAACAGGATCAACCATTGCTGAAACAGCATTCCCTTTACTTCAAGAAGTATGTTTGCCACAAGCAAGAAAGAAATTGACTGTATGGCTGATAAAACAAACAGGAAATTGATCTTCGACAACAAATAACTTAACCGGCTTATATTCAAGTATTTTTCTCTTTCAATTATTTTTCTGTCTCTGAATATTTCCTCTGCGCTTACAGTCAGTCCGATAAAAAGGGCAACGATAACCGCCATAAATAGGAAAATATGGTAGCTCTTATTTGCACCAAAAATATAGGTGGAGTTTTCGGTGTATTTCGAAATATAGCCAAGAATTAAAGCCAGAAGTGGTGCTTCAAGCAGGTTAATAGTCATATATTGGCGGTCAGCAAACTTGGAGATAATGTTTCTTCTGATAAATGTTTTTATCTGTTTCCTCTTTGCAGGAACTCTGAAATTGCTTTCAGGAATTATTGTTTTTGAAGGTTTTTCCTCAAAGACAGGCATCATTTTTTTCCTGTATTTTTCGTGCCAGTCCAATGGACTGATCTGCCGTTCCTTCCCTTCGTAACCTTCATTGTCAATTACTTTTACCTCAACTATATGAAGTATATTTTCAGCTTCAATATTTCCGCAGCTCGGACATTCACTTTCTGCTGCATTCGCCTGTGATGTTTCAGTTTTGAAATAAACTAGAGCCTCAATGGGATCTCCGTCATAAATCATGTATCCACCTTTGTCGAGCAGCCATAATCTGTCGAACATTTTAAGTATTGAAGAAGAGGGCTGGTGAATAATTGCAAATACCAGTTTACCACTCAAAGCCTGGTTCCTAAGCAAGCTCATAACCTTTTCAGAGTCGAATGAAGATAATCCGGATGTTGGTTCATCAATAAACAGAACAACAGGTTCACGCATCAGCTCAAGACCAATATTAAGTCTTTTTCTTTGTCCTCCGCTGATTTTCTTGTTCAAAGGATCGCCAACCTGGAGGTCTTTGATCTCATAAAGATCCAGATCA
>Ga0315538_1000298_pt1 | contig 32066 bp, 24 predicted proteins | sample SalMarSW160230MG_2_FD_203834 | JGI IMG/M metagenome (GOLD analysis project Ga0315538, IMG submission 203834) | Salt marsh sediment microbial communities from the Plum Island Ecosystem LTER, Massachusetts, United States - Salt Marsh Sediment SW1601-230 ...
TGATCAACGCCGCCTTCCTGGCCAAGAGCCGCGGCCTGACGGTCAACGAGAGCAAGGCCCACGAGGCGGGCACTTTCGCCTCGCTGGTCACGCTGACCGTCGACGGCGACAAGGGCAAGGTGGTCGTGGCCGGCACCGTCGCCAACGGCGAGCCGCGGATCGTCCGCATCGACGACAACTGGATCGACATGGCGCCTGCGCCGCTGATGCTGGTCACTCATCACCAGGACAAGCCCGGCACGATGGGCCGCATCGGCATTATGCTCGGCGAGGCCGACGTCAACATCAGCTCCATGACCCTGGCCCGCACGGCACCCAGGCAGAACGCGCTGATGCTGCTGGCCGTCGACGACGACGTTTCGGACGAGATCGCGGCCAGGATCAAGAATGAGCCCGCCGTCCTGGACGTGTGGGTAATCCGGGCCGGGGTGTGAGCTTGAACTCCTCTATGCGGGACGCGGAGCGGCCTTCGGGGGCCGCTTCGCTCATTCCTTCCGGTCTCGACGGGGTGCTGGTCCTGCTGCGCCACGGCGAGACCGAGTTCATCGTCCAGCGTCGCTTCCAGGGTCAGATGGAGGCGCCGCTCAGCCGTCGCGGCGAGCAGCAGGCGCGCCTTGCCGGCGTCCGGCTGGCCGATCCCGGCGCGGACCCGCCGCTGCCCATACCCGACGCACCGCCCTGCCTCTTCGTCAGCTCCCCCCTGGAGCGGGCCCGCCGCAGCGCCGATCTGGTGGCGGCCGCTTTCGGGGAAGCGGGCCGGCCCATTCCCCCACTCCGCTCGGAGGCCGGCCTGTCGGAGATCGCCCAGGGAGAATGGGAGGGGCTCAGGGACGAGGAGATCAGCGCCCGGTTCGGCGATTCGCTGGCCGCCTGGCGTCGCTGGCCGGACCGATTCCACGCCCCGGGCGGCGAGTCTCTCGAGCAGGTCCGCAGCCGCGTCGAGGAGGCCCTGGGCCGGCTGCTGGGCGAGATGGCGGCCGGGGCTACGCCGGGCACGATGGACCGCCATCAGGTCCTGGGTTACGCCGACGACGTGGAGACCGACCCACGCTGGGCCCTCGTCGTCGCCCACGGTGGCATCTTCCGCGTCGTCGTGTGCTGCCTGCTCGGCCTGCCGGCGCATCATTTCTGGAACTTCGACTTCGGCCTGGGCGCGATCACAGTCATCGAGGTCCGAGCCGGGCGGGCGGTCATCCGGGCCCTCAACCTGGAGGATCACCTTGGCCGCGCTGTCACCGATATGGCGGCCTCGCCCGGGGCCGACGAGACCCCGCCGCGCCCGGAAGGCGCTCTGTAGCGGCGATCGGCCTCAGCGACGCGTGCTCCCCCGCCGGTCCCGCCGTTGGCCGGGCGCAGCAGGTCGCCGGCCGGGCAGCTTGAAGATCAGCCGCAGCAGCGCCCCCCGGACCCGCCGCTCAGCCGCCTGGAGCGTGCTCAGCCGCTCCTCGCTGAGCTGCCGCTTGCCGTACACGACCTCCACCTCGGCCATGGCCACGACCCCGAGGGGATCTCGCACCCCCGGTACGATGTCGGCCAGCATCCCGGTGTACTCGTAGATGGTCTGGGTGGGCTTCGGCCTGAAGCCCAAGCGGCTCGCGAGCCGGACGATGCCTCGATACACGCTGTCAGGCGCCTGCGGTCGCCCGGGGCGCCTGTTCCAGATCAGGATCACGGCGCCGAGCGTCACGATGGCCAGGACCGCGGGCAGCAGCAGGCCGAAGGGGCCGCTGGGGCCGCCGAGTGGGCCGCCCGCGCCACCCGCTCGCTCGCCCGGCTCATAGGGCGTCTGGCCCGGCCTGACCGTGCGGTTCGGGTCGCTCGAGAAGCTGGGCGCCGGGATCGCTTCGACTGCGCTGCCCGGGGGCAGCTCCGTCGGGCTGCCAACCCCGCCGCCCGTGGGATCGAATGGGATCCAGCCGTAGCCCAGGAAGTAGACCTCCACCCAGGCGTGGCGCTGCTGGGCGGTCACCTGCTCGATCAAGGTGTGCTGCTCCAGCCTGCCCGGCAGGAACCCCACCACGTAGCGCGCCGGGTAGCCCTCCAGGCGCATCAGCATCGTCATCGTCGTCGCGAACTGTTCGCAGAACCCGTGCCGGGAGATGGCGAAGCAGTCTACCGTCGAGAGCCCGACGCAACTCCGGGCCAGGTCGCCGATGTCGCTGTCGTAGGTGAACCTGTCGGGGTCCTGCAGGTACTCCTGGATCGCCTTGGCAGCGTCGTAGGCGTTGGCGAAACGCCCTGTCTGCGGAACCATGTCGTACCCCTGGACGGCGGCCTCGTGCCTGATCTCGAGCAGCAGCGACCTGGCGTCTTCGCCCAGGAACTCCACGCCCTGGGTGTACCTGGTCAGCAGCTCGGCCGGCAACTGCGTCCCGGCGTGCCGCAGCCGCCATTCGGTGAGGCCCTTGCCGGCAGGATCCGGGTCGGGGATGAAAGCCGTGACGGTGTAGTCCTGGGCCGTGGTCGGATACCAGACGATCGCCCGATCGGTCTCGTAGGTGCCGATGGCCACCCGGTCCACCTGAACGCTGACGGAATCCGGCTCGTTCGCCACGACCATGTGCCGGAGCGACGTGTCCTGGACGTGAACCACGTATCGGAATTCGATACGACCGGGCGTCTGCGAGCCCACCGCGTCCGCCGTGGCCGCCGTCAGGGCGTCGCCCGCCCCCACCGTGATCTGCTTCGTCTGGGGGCCGATCGCCCAGCCCGTCGTCCTGAACTCGTCATAGGCGGCGACGCGCCACTTCGACGTCCGGGCCTGATCGGGTAGCTTGACGGTGAAGACCTCGGTGGGAGCGGAGCTGAAGGAGGTCCCGATGGTGACCGACGCCGCGAAATCCGAGCCGGTGTTGATGCGGCTCTGGCCGCCCACCGGCAGGTAGCCGCTGACCCAGGAGGCGAAGTCGCGGAAGGTCGGGTCGAACGGCGACAAGGCGGAGGCCAGCGGGGCCGAGCTGGCGACACTGGTCAGGATCAGGGACGCGCAAATGGCCAGCGAGGCGAAGCCCAACCCGCCCTCCAGGTGTGGCGTCTTGAAGTCGCCGCCTTTCCAGACCCTATGCCGGAGCCAGCTGGCTCTCTCCTCGGCCGCATGGGCCTGCAGCAGCAGGGCCAGGGCCGCCGCGCTGAACAGGACCAGGTCCCAGAACTGGTCGGTGTACGTCAGGCACATGTTGGCCACGAGCAAGACGGCCATCAGCAACACCCCGGTCACCGCCCGGTGGTAGCCGAAGATGTCGTAGGACGCGGCCTGGGCTGTGCCCCAGACCAGGATCCCGATCAGCAGACAGAAGTGCCCGTACTGCGTGGTCGAAACCTGGTGGCGCCAGGTGAGGTCCAGGTAGGCCTGGGTCACCGACTCAGCCGTGGCGTTGAACCAGCCGACCAGCCCGGGTTCGGCGTTCGGCATCTCCGCCCCTACCGCCTCGATGATCAGGAAGGCGCCTATGGCCGCCCCGAACAGGTGGGCCAGCCAGGGCGACATGTCGAGACGGGCGCTGAAGTAGCCCCACAGCGCTCCGGCAACGGCCAGCCAGATGACGAACCCGGTCAGGTTGTCACGGCCCAGGATCCAGCGAGCGTCGGCCAGCGACCAGGCCATCGCCGCCGCCATGATCCCCACCAGGAAGAGGCTGATCCAGCCTTCTTCCGGCTCCATGCGAGCAGCCAGGCGGCCCAGCAGCCCCGGCTCGTCGGAGCCGCGATCGTCGTAGCGTGAGCCGCCTCGTTCTGCCGTCCAGGCGCTCATGCCAGGACCGTCCCAAGGTCATCGCCGGCGCGCACCGGACAGGTCTTGAGATCGTATTCGGCCAGGGCGAAATGCAGCGCGCGCTGGTCCTGGCCGTCGTCGATCGGAGCGTCGTCCTCACGACGATGACGCGGCCGAGACGCCCACTCGTAGCTGGCGCCGTCCAGGGTAACGACGACCGTCGCCACTCCCCGGTTCCGCAGGCCGATGAGGGCCCGCACCCAGTTGCGATCCACCGAGGGCGTGACCACAACCGCCGTCATCCCCTGGCGCAGCCTTGGCAGCCCCGCCAGCAGGGCCTCGGCCAGCGGCATCCGGCCGTCGCCCTCTACGGCCGCCAGGAGCTGCATGATCTTCATCCGCTGGCGCGGGCCGCGGTCGGCCGGGATCGAGACGAGCCTGTGGCCGCTGGTCGTCACGCCGACGGCGCGGTTCTCGAGGATGGCGTCATGGGCCACTGAGGCCGCGATGCGCAGGATCTCTTCGACGGTGGATTGGTCACCCTGGCCGGCCTGGACCGACGAGTCGAGATCAACGAAGAGCCAGACGTCGGCCGTCTGCTCCAGGTCGAACTCCTTGACCTGGATCTCACCCAGCCGGGCCGTGCTGCGCCAGTGGATCCGGTTGAAGCTGTCCCCGGGCGCATAGGGCCTGATGGCCGTGGCCAGCGGCGTCGTCTGAAGCGTCCGCTCCGGCGCCGAGTGCGTGCCCTCCAGGTTGGCGTTGGGCAGCCGCCAGCGTGGCAGCGGGAAGACGCGTGGGAAGACGGTGACCACGCTGGGGCGGCCGACGGTGGCTGCGGCCTCGAAGAAGCCGAAGGGGTCGCCGGTGCGGACGACCATCGGCTCTATCCGGTACGTCCCCCGCCGGGTGAGGGGCACTATCGCCACCCACGACCGGTTGGCCCAGGAGCGCAGCCCCAGCGCCCGGCCGGGCAGCGCCACCGAGAGGTCGGTCGGGTTGTAGACCTCGAGCCAGGGCTTGGGCAGCCCGCCGGCGTTGGAGATGCTGTAGGTAACTCGCAGATCGTCACCCACATGGCCCTGGCGATGGTCGACGCGGTAGCCGGCTTCCAGATCTGCCAGGCCGAACCTGGTCAGGATGTAGCTGCCGCCGATGGCCAGCAGGCCCAGGTAGACGATGTAGAAGAGAAACCCGAGGCCCGTCGAGAAGGCCGCGATCAGCAGGACCGAGGCGACGATCAGGAACTGCAGACGCCGGATCACGACGCGACGCCCCGGCCGACGTCAGCGGGCCGCGCTGCTGGTGGCGCCCCGCTGGACCCTGCTGCGCGTCGCAGAGGGCTGCCTCTTGGCCGGCGCGACGTTGCGGGTCGTGTCGACGGGGACGGTGTTCAGCAGCTCGGTCACGACCTGACGTGGGTCGATGTCGTGCATGGAGGAGCTGGTCTTGATGATCAGGCGATGGGCCAGGCAGGCTTCGGCCAGGGCCTTGACGTCGTCCGGGATGACGTAGTCGCGGCCGGTGAGAGCCGCCAGGGCCTGCCCCGTCCGATACAGGGCCAGTGAGCCGCGAGGAGAAGCGCCCAGATACACGTCGGGGTGAGTTCGAGTGGCGTTCACCAGCCGGACGATGTAGTCGGCAACCGACGGGTCGACGTAGATGTCGCGCACGGATCTCTGAAGGTGGAGCAGGTCGTCCACCGCCAGAACCTGCTTGGTGTCGTCGAGCGGATGGCTGATCTTCTGCTGGTCCAGGATCGTCTGCTCGTCGGCGTGGCTCGGATAGCCGAGCCGGATGCGCATCATGAAGCGGTCCAGCTGGGCCTCGGGCAGGGCGAACGTGCCCTCGTACTCGATCGGGTTCTGGGTGGCAATGACCAGGAACGGCTCCGGCATGGCGTAGGTGGTGCCGTCGATCGTCGCCTGATGCTCCTCCATGCATTCGAGGAGCGCCGACTGCGTCTTGGGCGTGGCCCGGTTGATCTCGTCGGCAAGCACAACCTGGGCCATGATCGGCCCCGGGCGGAATTCGAACTCCTGCGTCTGGCGGTTGAAGATCGACAACCCGGTTACGTCCGACGGCAGCAAGTCGGGCGTGAACTGGATTCGCCGGAAGCTGCAGCCCAGGCTGCGCGCCACCGCCTTGGCCAGCATGGTCTTGCCCGTGCCCGGAACGTCTTCGATGAGCAGATGACCGCGACACAGAAGGGCGACGAGCGTCAGCCGGACTTCCTGGCGCTTGCCGATGATGACGCGTTCGACGTTCGCCGCGACTCTGTCGCCGGTTTGCTTGATGCTCGCCATCTGTCTCTCTTCCGGTGTTGTCGAGGCTGTCAATGCCCGCCGATGGCGCAGTGGTCTGAACGCCGGCCGCTTCGAGATCGTTGGCGGGATCGCCACATAGTACGCCGAGTCGCGCCAGACCTCCCTGCAGCACCGGCAAGGCGCCACCGAGCCCGCCTTTCCAGGACAGACGAATTAGCGGGCCCAGATGTTCACCGGTCCGGCGCCCGAGCCTACCAGACCTCACCGCACTCGACACGATTCGGGGGTTGGGCCTATCCTGTTACCTTGCGAAGCGCCTTGCGAACGGTGGGACCTTCGGACCGCCGAGCACCGTACCAGCAGGGCGGCTCACGAATCGACGCAGACGGCGTAACCTGCAGCCAAGCCCCAGCCGGCCTGCCCCCGGCACAGAACGAGATCGAGCATGCAAGATTTCACCGACTCGTACTGCGAGCGGTGCGGCACCCGCTACACCTTCGGCCAGCCGAAGGAGAAGAAGCCGGCCATGGCCACCGCTCGGACCCTGGCCCGCGGTTTGAAGCACTTCGTCATGAACGACAGCTCGACCATCGACGACGCGATGGCCGCCGCCCGGATCGACGAGGAGCGCGAGTCCGCAGCCCAGATCACGGAGGAGTTCCACAAGGTCTTCAGCTTCTGCATGACGTGTCGGCAGTACGCCTGCGAGAAGTGCTGGAACCCGAACCAGAGCGCCTGTCTGTCCTGCGCTCCGCTGTGGGACACGGAGCCCGTCGCCCCGGAAGGCCATCTGATCATCCGAACCCCGACGACCAGCCACTCGCCGGCCGCCCAGCAGGAAGCTCCCTCCCAGCCCGAGACCGACCTGGAGGAGATCCTCCGCCAGCGCTCGGCGGACCTTGCCGCAGCGGACACGAGTCGCAGAACTGCCGGCGAAACCCGCCGCCAGGCTCGCCGGGACGAGAAGGCAGCCGCGAAGCTGCGCGCCCAATCCGAGACCTGGAAAGCCCAGGACGACGGCTGGACCCTCTGGCCGTCAGACCAGGCTGAGGCGGCCTCGCCATTGCCGGCCCCTCCCCCGCCGGCCTCGCGCCCACCCCAGCCGGCTCCGAGCGAGATGAACCTCACTCCGGACGAGCTGCAACTGGTCCAGTCCGAGCTGGACACGCCGCCCTATCAGGAGCCTGACGAGCCGCGACCCAAGCGCGGCGGACGGTCCTCGGGCGAACGTGCCCCCACCCAACCGGAGGCGGCTCCGCCCTCGTCTGACTTCGATCCCCTCGGCTCCCTGAGCCAGCCCGCCGACGCCACCCCGCCGGCCGTCCCGCCTCAGCCCAAACCCCGCTCCAAGCACGGCCCCGTGCTGGGCCGCCTGCTGGGAGGACAGCGACCTGCAGCCGACGCCGAGGCCGGTCAAGCCAGGGCCAAGCCCGCCCGTGGCGGGCGGTCGGGCAAGAGCCGCCGCGGATCGAAGACCGAGGCGGCCCGGCCGGCCGAACCCTGGCCGCACGTGACACCCTGGGCCGAGAGGCCGATAGCCCACCACGACTGGTCGGCTGAACCGGAGGCCGCGCCGGCACCGCAGCAGCAGGCGCCCGAGGAGCCGCAGATCTCCGAGGCGCCCGCGCCCGCTGAGCGTCTCGGCCCGGTCAAGTGGGAGGAACCCTCTCCCTGGCAGGAGCCAGTACCGCAGCAGCAGGAGCCGGTGCCGCAGCCCCCCGTTCAGGGTGGGTCTCAGTTCGAGCAGTCCCCCGCCTCCTGGCTTGCGGCAGCCAAACGCTCACCCGAGCCGGCGCAGGCCCAGCCCGCCTCTCAGGCCCCTGAGACGCCGCCTGCCCCCTCTCCAGCTCCACCCCAGGAGACCCCGGCCGCAGCACCCCCGAGCAGCCGGCCCGCCGCGCCCGCGGAGCAGTCCCAGCTCTGGCCCCCTGTCGGCACCCGGTGGCCGCCCAAGCCCACCCCCGAGGCTGCCTCCTGGCCTGCCGCGAACGCCGACGTGGCCGCCTCCATGGCAGCCCGCAACCAGCTGAACCAGGCTGCCCAGGATGAAGCCGCCCTCGTCTCGGCGATGTGGGCGGAATCGGCCCAGCGGGTCATGGACAAGGGCTCGGCGCGGGTCTGTTACCGCTGCGCGCTGCCGCTATCGATGCACGCCCGCTACTGCCGCCGCTGCGGCACCAACCAGCAGGGCTGAGCGCTCAGTCGAGCTCCTCGAAGAGGCCCGGCTGCAGGTCGTCGACGTGAGCTGACCCGTGGGGCCGCAGCAGAGCCCTCACCTGGGCCCTGCGGACGAAGCGCCGGTTGCCGAGCTTGATCGTTTGCAGCTGTCCGGAGCGCGCCCAGCGGCCGATCGTGTCCGCCTGGAAGTGCACGTTCGCGGCAGCCAGCAGTTCAGCCGCTTCCGAGAGGGAGATCCAATCGGCGGGCGGCTTCGACATCGCTCAGTTGCCTTCCCCTGCGGTCGAGCTCGCGCTGGGGCTCGGGCTCGGGCCGGCTTCCTTCGCGGTAGCCACCTCGCCGGCCGCTGCCGGACCGCGCGCCTTGTCGGACGACCGAGACGGCCCCCTCTCCTTCCGCGCCCAGCCGCTGCCCTTGAAGTGAACCGCCAGGGGCGCGAAGGACTTCCGCATGGGACTGCCACAGACGGGGCAGGCCGAAGGCCCGGCGCCGTGCAGAGGATGGACCACCTCTACCTCGTGGCCGCAGGCGGTGCAGACGTAGTCGTAGGTAGGCACGGTTCGCCGACTCAGCCGCCCATGCGCATGCCGCACTTGGGGCAGTAGAAGGCCCTCTCGTGCCCCGAGTTGAAGCCGCAGTGGGAGCATGCGGGCCCGCCCTGCTTGCTGGCCAGCGTGGGCCGTTCGACAGTCACCACGCCCATGGCGTATTCGTCGGCCAGGATGCTGTTGAAAACGGCGGCCATCGCTCGCGATGCGTTGCGGTCGGTGTCGCCGCGCACGCCCTTGCCGCCATAGCCGACGACCGCCCTGGCGATCAAGTCGCCGCTCATCTCGTCCCAGTGTGAGGCGACGCCACCGACGATGGCCCCGAAGTCAGGGTAGCCCGAGGTGTCCGTTTCACCCTCGAGGAGGCCGCAGACGAGCGTGTCGAAGGCCAGGTCGATCGCGTCGGTGCCCTCCAGCACGACCAGCGCATGGCGGGCGATGGGAGACCGCTTGCGGTGGTAGGTGAGCCACTCCGGGGCGCCGGGCATCTTGAATATGAAGGGCGAGGCCGCGTTCAACTCCACCGGATAGGGCTCGATGAGCTCGGGCTCGCCCTGGGCGCAGCCTTGCAGCATCCGGGCCAGTCGGGCCGGCACGCCGGGCGTGTTCTGGAGGCGGACGCTCTCGCTGCTCTTGGCAACGTACGACAGCTTGAGCGCGAATTCCTCGCCCTTGACCTCACCCACCGAACGCGGAGTCTCCGGCGTCGGCGCCTTGTTGCCTTTCCCAAAAAGCGGCACAGTCGCTCCCTTTCGAACGCTGCGAACTCGACCCTATCGTAGCAGCCGTCGGGCGCGAGGTTTTCGGTCAGGATCGGCCCTCGAGCCGCTCCGAGAGCCGGGCGACGAGCGCCTCCAGCTCGGTGGCTCGGGACCTGGCGCCATCGACGACCGCCCGGGGGGCCCTGGAAACGAAGGCCTCGTTGGCCAGCCGAGCGCGAGCCGCGGCGAGCATGCCTTCGGCCTCGGCCAGCTCCCGCTCCAGGCGGGCCCGATCGCGTTCGGTTTGCGACTCGTCGCGAGCGGCAGGCCGAACCGCAGCCTCGACCTCACCCGCGACGACGGCCAGGCTGCCGGCGACCGCTTGCCGGATCGGCTCCGGCGAGGGCTCACGACGCAGCGGCCGGGCCCGGGAAAGCCGCTCCAGGGCCGGTGCCAGGGCCTCGAAAGCAGGCCCCAGCCTGTCCGGCACATACACATCGACCGGCAGCCAGGCGGCCGGCTCGACACGCGCCTCCGAGCGGGCGTTGCGAACGGCCCGGACCAGGTCCAGCAGCTCCGCAACCTGCCGCTCCGCGGCCGCGTCCGTGGCATCGGCCGTCGATTCGGGCCACCCGGCTACGATGAGCATCTCCGGGTCGGCAGCGGCGTGCGGCAGCCGCTCCCAGATCGCCTCCGTCACGAAGGGCATGATGGGGTGGAGCAGGTGCAGATACGTGTCCAGGGCCATGACCAGGGCCCACCACGTCGCCTCGCGTTCCGCGGCCGGCAGCGACTGGTCGCCCAGGCGGATCTTGGCCAGCTCAACGCCCCAGTCGCAGTACTCGTTCCAGATCGCCTCGTACAGGAGCTGGCTGGCATCGCCGAAGGCGTACTGGCCGAGCGACTGGTCGACCGCAGCCACCGTTGCCGAGGCGCGAGACAGGATCCAGCGTTCCGCAGGCCCCATCTTCGAACGATCGGGCGGCTGGCGCGCGGCGTCCGCGGGGATCGAATCCGGGCGGGCGCCCAGCACGAAGCGAGCCACGTTCCACAGCTTGTTGGTGAAGTTGCGGGCGTTCTCGAGCTTCTCCCGGCCCAAGCGTGAGTCGTTGCCCGGGGCCGTGCCGTTCACCAGGGCGAAGCGGAGCGCGTCCGCTCCCACCTCGTCGATCGTCTCGAGAGGATCGACCACGTTGCCCTTGGTCTTGGACATCTTCTGCCCGTACGGGTCGCGGATCAGGCCCGACAGGTAGACGGTGTGGAAGGGCGCGTCGCCGGCCAGGTGGATGCCCATCATCATCATCCGGGCCACCCAGAAGAAGATGATGTCGTAGGCGGTCTCCATGACCGATGTCGGATAGAAGCGCTCGAAATCGCTCGTCTTCTCCGGCCAGCCGAGGGTGCTGAACGGCCACAGGCCCGAGCTGAACCAGGTGTCGAAGATGTCCTCGTCCTGGGTCAGCTCCGCGGCCGGACGGGAGCAGACCTCGCAGGCCTTCGGTCCTTCGACATCGGCGGAGACGGTGGCGTGGCCGTCCGGGCAGTACCAGGCCGGGATGCGGTGCCCCCACCACAGCTGGCGACTGACGTTCCAGTCGCGCATCTCGGTCATCCAGCGCTCCCAGACCTTGACGAACCGCTCCGGCAGGATCTGGGTCCGCCCGTCGCGCGTGGCCCTGAGGGCGGCCTCGGCCAGCGGCGTGACCTTGACGAACCACTGCGTCTTGAGCCGCGGTTCCACGACGTCGTCTGAGCGCTGGCAGTGGCCCAGGAGCATCTCGTGGTCCTTGATCGATTCCATGTCGCCGGCCGCTTCGAGCTCCTGCACGATCCGGCGCCGCGCCTCGTAGCGGTCCAGGCCGTTGAACTTGCCGCCGTTGTCGTTGATCCGGGCGAGATCGTCCATGACCGTGATCATCGGCAGGCCGTGGCGCTTCCCCGTCTCGTAGTCGTCCTGGTCGTGAGCCGGCGTGATCTTGACCGCGCCCGTCCCGAATGCTCTGTCCACAACCGGGTCGGCGATGATCGGCACGGGCCGGTCCACGAAGGGGATGATTGCCTGGCGTCCGACCAGCGCCGTGTAGCGCTCGTCTTCGGGGTTGACGGCCACGGCGGTATCGCCCAGCAGCGTCTCGGGGCGGGTGGTCGCGACGGAGATCCAGGCATCTGGATCGGCCTTGCCGCCGGCCTCGTCGAAGAGGTGATAGCGCATCGTCCAGAGGTGGCCGCTGGTTTCCTTGGGGATGACCTCCAGGTCCGAGACACTGGTCCGGCAGCCGGGGCACCAGTGGATCAGGGCCTCGGTGCGGTAGGCCAAGCCCTCGCGGTGCAGGCGCAGGAAAGCCTCACGCACGGCCCGCGCCGAGACTTCGTCCATGGTGAAGCGCAGCCGGCTCATGTCCAGCGAGGCGCCCACGCGGCGTTGCTGGGAGAGGATCGTCTGGCGGGTCTCGTTGACGAACTGCCACATCCGCTCCAGGTACTTCTCGCGACCAAGTGACTGGCGGCTGTGGCCCTCTTGGGCGAGCATCTTGTCCAGCACGTACTGGGCGGCGATGGAGGCGTGGTCCAGGCCGGGCAGGAAGAGCGCTGGCCGGCCCTGCATCCGGGCGTGGCGCGTCATCAGGTCCTCGACCGTGGACCGCTGGGCATGCCCCAGATGCAGCGACCCGGTCACGTTGGGCGGCGGCTGGATGATGACGAAGGGCTCCTTCGACCAGTCCGCGCGCGAGCCCTTGCCCTCGGGATTGAAGACGTCGGCGGCTACCCAGCGCTCGAAGATGTCGTGCTCGACTTCGCCCGGCTTGTAGGCCTTGGGCATCTCCGCTGTGCTCTTCGTCTGCGCCACCGTTCGCTCCATCAACGACTGGACCCGCTCGCCCAGCGGACGAACGGGTCGTGGTACCACCTGCTGGTTCGGCCCTGCCTGCGACCGGTCGTCCCGATCGCCCCGGTTGTCCCGGCTCGGGCGAAGCCCTCTGGGGCGCGCTATCGGGCGCCTCCCGCACCGCTCGCGAGCTACATTCGCGCCGGTCCGATGGCAGGGCTTCCAGCCGGCGCCTACGCGCGGCCCCGCTCTCTGGTCATCGACTGGCGGCGCTACTCCTCTCGGTCAACGCCGTGAGGCGGCGATGGTAGCACAGGGCCCGGGGAGCTCTCTCCGGGTCGAAGCCTCAGCACGACCTCCACTGCCTCGCGCACCCGGTCCTTCAGGTCGCCCCGGGGCACGATCGCCCAAACGAGCATCGTCCCCTCGACGGTGGCCAGGAGCGTGGTCACCAGCTCGGGCGTAACGGCGACGCGGATCTCCCCCGCCTCCGCCGCCAGCGTCAGCAGCTCCGAGATGCGCCCCTTCAGCGATGCGGTGCAGGCGGCGCTACTGGCGCGCCCCTGGGCCATGCCGCCTGTCTTGGCGAGATTACCGAAGGGGCGGTCTCCAGACGGGGCCGATTCGCCGGTTGTCTTGCCCGCCCGGGTACCGGCTTCACGGGCCCGGAACGCGCGGGCGGGGATGTGAGCGCCACGCTGCCGGTATGCTGGCCGCATGGGCAGCACGCCGTCGCCGTTCTCCATCCGTCGCAGCCGATCGCTGGCCGCCGACCTGCGTGCCTCCGTACGCGGGAACGTCCAGTTCGGCGCCGGCGACCGGGCGCTGTATGCCACCGACGCCTCGAACTACCGCCACGTGCCGATCGGCGTGGTGCGGCCCGCCGACACCGACGACCTGATCGAAACCGTCCGCGTCTGCCGCGAGCACGATGCCCCGATCACCATGCGCGGCGGCGGCACCAGCGTTGGCGGACAAGCCGCGAACGCGGCCGTGGTGATCGATGTCTCGCGGCATCTGAACCGGATCGTCGAAGTGGATCCACGGCGGCGCCTGGCCCGCGTACAGCCCGGAGTGGTTTTGGACGCGCTGCAGGCCGCCGTGGCGCCGCACGGCCTGGTGTTCGGGCCGGACCCGGCCACGCACGACCGCTGCACGCTGGGCGGGATGCTGGGCAACGACTCGTGCGGGGCTCACTCGATCATGGCCGGCCGAACGAGTCACAACGTCGAATCGCTGGACGTGCTGACGTACGACGGCGTTCGGCTGACCGTCGGCCCCACGCCCGAAACCGAGCTGGCTCGCCTGTGCAAGCTCCCCGATCGGACGGGCGAGATCCATCGCTCCCTGGGACGGCTTCGGGACCGGCACGCCGGCCTCATCCGCGGGCGTACCCCCGGCTTGCCCCGGCTGGTCTCCGGGTACGCGTTGACGGCGCTGCTGCCGGAGAACGGCTTCGACCTGGCCCGGGCCCTGGTCGGCAGCGAAGGCACCTGCGTCACCGTACTCGAGGCGACGGTCCGCCTGGTGACGAGCCCGAACGCCCGGGCGCTGGCGGTCCTGGGGTTCGCCGACGTCTTCGAGGCGGCCGACCGAACGCCCGAGATCATGGCCGCCAGCCCGACCGCGCTGGAGGGCTTTGACGATCGGCTCGTGGACGCCTGCCGGCGCAAGAGCCTCAACCTGCCGGCCATCGCGGGGCTGCCCGAGGGGGGCGGCTGGTTGCTCGTCGAATTCGGGGGCGAGACGACCCGTGAGGCGCAGGAGAAGGCGCGAAGTGCGGCCGGCCGGCTACCGCGCGGGCGCGCCACGGTGCTGGTTGATCCAGCCGGGCAACAGGCGATGTGGACGCTGCGCGAATCGGCCGTCGGCGCCACGGCCGTCGTCCCGGGCAAACCCTCGACCTACCCCGGCTGGGAGGATTCCGCCGTCCCTCCCGAGCGCCTCGGCGCCTACCTGCGCGACCTGGACCGTTTGATCGGCGGCTTCGGCTTCGAGCGCACCTTCTACGGCCACTTCGGCGACGGCTGCCTGCACATGCGCAGCCAGTTCGACTTCCGCTCGGCCGAGGGCCTCACTGCTTTCCGCTCCTTCATCGAGCAAGCGGCCGATCTTGCGGTGGCCCACGGCGGGTCGCTTTCAGGCGAGCACGGCGACGGGCAGGCGCGGGGCGAGCTGTTGGAGCGGATGTACGGGCCGGAGATGGTTGAGGCCTTCTGCGAGTTCAAGAGGATCTGGGACCCCGCCGGGCGCATGAACCCCGGGCGCGTCGTGGACGCCCGACCGCTGGACACGGACCTGCGGCCGGCGGTCCGTCTGGCGGAGCCGGCGACGGAGTATGGCTTCCCACAGGACGGCGGTTCTATGGCGCAAGCGCTGGAACGTTGCGTGGGCGTCGGCAAGTGCCGCCGCGAATCGGGCGGGGCGATGTGTCCCAGCTTCCAGGCCACGCACGAGGAGCGCCACTCCACCCGCGGCCGCGCCCGGCTCCTGTGGGAGATGCTGGAGGGCGAGGTCCTGCCGGACCTGTGGCGCAGCCGCGAGGTTCGCGAGGCGCTCGAACTGTGCCTGGCCTGCAAGGCTTGCAGCAGCGATTGCCCCGTCCAGGTGGACATCGCCGCTCTCAAGGCCGAGTTCATGGCCCACCACTACGCCCGGCGGCCGCGGCCCCGATCCGCCTACTCGATGGGCTTCATTCATCGCTGGGCCCGCCTCGCCCGAGTGGCTCCGCGACTCGCCAACGCGGTGCTCGCGGCGCCCGGGCTGTCCGGCCTGGCCAAGCTGGCGGCAGGGGTTGACGGGCGGCGCCGCATGCCGGCTTTCGCGCCGCGCACCTTCCGCCGCCGACTCCCCGCGGGCGTCCCCGACCTGGACGGGACTCGCGGGCTGGCCGCTCCGGACCGGCGCGTCGTCCTTTTCGCCGACACCTTCACCGAAGGCTTCGCCCCCTCCCAGGGGCTCGCCGCCCTGCGAGTCCTGCGCGCGGCCGGGTTCGAAGTGGAGGTGCCGCGGGCCGACCTGTGCTGCGGCCGGCCGCTCTACGACCGTGGCCTGCTGAAGCAGGCCCGGCGGGGGCTCGCCCGCATCCTGGACGAGTTCGACCCGGCGCTCGAAGACGGAGTCAGCGTCGTCGTCCTCGAGCCCTCCTGCGAGGCCACCTTTCACGACGAGCTGCTGCAGCTCTTCCCGGGCGATCCGCGGGCGCGGCGCCTCGACCAGCTGGCCTGCGGGCTGGGGGCCTTTGTGCAGGCGCACCGGGCCGAGTTCGACCCCGTGCTCACCGTCCGGCTCCACTCCCCCGCCCTGCTGCACGGCCACTGCCACCAGAAGGCCACCGCCGGGATGGCGGCCGAGGAAGCCGTCCTGCGGTCGATCGGCCTGGATCCCGCCCAGCCCGAACCCGGCTGCTGCGGCATGGCCGGCGCCTTCGGTTTCGAACGCGGCGAGCGCTACGAACTCTCCGTGCAGATCGGCGAGAGGGCGCTGCTGCCGGCCGTGCGCTCGGCCGCCGAAGAGGCCCTCGTGATCGCGGACGGCTTCAGCTGCCGCGAGCAGATAGCCCAGGGGTCACACCACCGGGCACTCCACCTGGCCGAGGTCCTTGAGCAGGTGCTCGAGCCCCGGGGGCCCTAGAAGCGCTCCGAGCCGTTTGGGCGGCTCAGTCCTCCGTAGCCGAAGGTTCCGCAGATGCCGACGCAGACGGGCTGGCGCCGTCGCCGAGCGCCGCAGCGCACGTCTTCTCGGTCTCGGCCATGTCCTTCTTGAGACTGTTGAAGGCCTTGAGGGCGTCGCTGAGATCACTGTCCACCGAGTCAGTCACATCACTCAACTCGGCGGCCAGGCCCTCGGCGTCATCCAGCTCGGACGTAGCGTTGGCGAAATCGATCAGGAACTGGCCCTGGTCCTGGTCCAGGATATCGACCCAGGCCGCCGCGAAGTCCTCGCTCGCCTTCTTCAGGGTCTTCTCGTACTCCACGCGCGCGTCGTCCCAGTCGCCGCCGTCCCAGAGACGCTCGTTTACTGCCTTCAGGTCGTCGTAGACGGCCGTGAGAGAGGTCTCGTCGGCCTGCAGGTCGGCGATGCAGTCGGACAGAGCGACACCTCTCGACGACTCGGCCGCGAGGCTGGCACGAGCGTCGGTCAGATTCTTGTCCTTGTCGGAGATCGTAACGGACGAGAACAGGCCACCGACGATCACCAGGATGACCAGTACGCCGCTGACCGCGGGCCAGAAGCGCGGACTGCTGAAGATGCCCTTGAGACCAGGGCCCTTGGCTGCGGGGGTGGGCTCCACCTCGGGCGGAGGTGGGGCTTCCGGTTCGGGTGCCGGAGCGGCGGCTTTCCTGGGCATACGACTCTCCTTCACCCGCCGTACCGGCTGAGTTCTGGCCGGCAGCAACATGAGTGTAGGCGTCCTGAGGCCGCTCCACGCGACGACTTCCGCGCCCGTCACAGAGTCCGATGCCTCTCCATACGTGGGCGCCGGGTCGGTCACCTGCCCCTGAGCGTCCAGGTAACTGCCTCGTCCTGTCGCGTACGCGGCTGTTCCCCTCCTCGCCGAAGACCCCCCTACCGGCCTACGCCGTCTGGCCGTGCTCCTCGAGGACCTTGTCGTAGTTGGTCTCGTCGACGCCGGATTCGACCTGGCTCTTCGTCAGCAGCAGCGGCGGCCGCCCCTCGCGGATCGTCTCCTCGGTGATGATGCACTTGCGGATCTCGCCATGGTCCGGGACGTCGTACATCACTTCCAGGAGCGATTCCTCGACGATCGAACGCAGGGCGCGGGCACCCGTCTTTCGGGTGATGGCCAGCTCCGCGGCGGCCTGAAGCGCGCCGTCGGTGAAGACCAGGTCCACCTTGTCCAGCGAGAGAAACTTCTGGAACTGGCGGGTGATCGCGTTCTTCGGCTCGGTCAGGACCCGCACCAGGTCCTCGGAACTCAACGGCGAGAGCGTCACGACCACCGGCAGGCGGCCGACGAACTCGGGGATCAGGCCGTACTTGAGCAGGTCCTCCGGCATCAGGCGCTCGAGGATCCGCTCGCGGTCGATCTCCGGCATGTGGTTCTCGGCCCCGAAGCCCATCGACCGCTTCCCGACCCGCTCCTCGACGATCTTGTCCAGGCCGTCGAAGGCGCCGCCGCAGATGAACAGGACGTTGGTGGTGTCGATCTGGATGAAGTCCTGGTGAGGGTGCTTGCGGCCGCCCTGAGGCGGGACGTTGGCCAGGGTGCCCTCCAGGATCTTGAGCAGCGCCTGCTGGACGCCCTCACCCGATACGTCGCGCGTGATCGAGGGGTTGTCCGCCTTGCGGGCGACCTTGTCGATCTCGTCGATGTAGATGATGCCCCGCTGGGCCCGGGCGATGTCGAAGTCGGCGGCCTGGATCAGGCGCAGCAGGATGTTCTCGACGTCCTCACCGACATAGCCCGCCTCGGTCAGCGACGTGGCGTCGGCGATGCAGAAGGGCACGTCCAGCACCTTGGCCAGCGTCTGGGCCATCAGCGTCTTGCCCGAGCCGGTCGGCCCGACGAGCATGATGTTCGACTTCTGCAGCTCGACGTCGTCGATCTGGTGGCCGGCGTTGACGCGCTTGTAGTGGTTGTGGACGGCGACCGAGAGGACCTTCTTGGCCTTCTCCTGGCTGATGACGTAGGCGTCCAGCGCAACCTTGATGGCTCGCGGGTTCGGCAGCTTCGCGGCCTGGGGCTTGGCGCGCGGCGCCTCGAGCATCTCCTCTTCGATGATCTCCTGGCAGAGGTTGATGCACTCGTCGCAGATGTAGACGCCCTGGCCCGCGATGAGCTTGCGGACCTGTTCCTGGCTCTTGCCGCAGAAGCTGCAGCGGTATGGGACCTTGGGACCCGTCTTGGTGGTGGTCACGCGCCTTGTCCCGACCCTTTCGACATGGGCCTCAGCCCTTGTCCGGTTCGGCGGTCGGAGCCTGTCCGTCGCCTGTCTTGCGGTCGCTCTCGCCTTCGGGCTCTGCCGCCCGTCGTGCCGGGCTCGAGGGCGCCCGAGTGGCAGAGTAGACCGAGTCGATTATGCCGTACTCCTTGGCTTCTGTTGGGGACATGAAGTAATCCCGCGCCGTGTCGGCCACGATCTGTTCGGCCGTCTTGCCCGTGTGGCGGCTCAGGATTTCGTGGTTGGTCTTGACCAGGGTCTCCATCTCCTTGACCTGGATCAGCACGTCCGGGGTGGAGCCGCGGAAGCCGCCAGAGCCCTGGTGGATCATGATCCGGCTGTGGGGCAGGGCAAAGCGCTTGCCCTCCGCCCCGGCCGCCAGCAGGACGGCGGCCATGCTGGCCGCCATGCCAATGCAGATCGTGCTGACCGGCGCCCGCACGTACTGCATAGTGTCGTAGATGGCCAGCCCGGCGGTGATGATCCCGCCGGGGGAGTTGATGTAGAGGCTGATGTCGCGCTCCGGATCCTCGGCATCGAGGAAGAGCAGCTGGGCAATCACCAGGTTGGCGACGTTGTCCTCGATGGCGTCGCCCAGGAAGATGATCCGCTCGCGCAGGAGCCGCGAGTAGATGTCGTAGGCGCGCTCGCCCCGGCTCGAGGATTCGATCACCATCGGCACGAGCATCGCCTTGTCTCCTGTGCGGTTCGCTACTTGTCTTCCCGGCCCGTCTCCGGCGACGGGCTGCCCGGATCCGTGACTCCGATCGCGGCTGCCGCCTCCGCCGATGTGGCATCCACCGCTGACGTCTCACTCTCTTCCCGATGGCGCAAACGAGGCACCTCAGGATGTGCCGCCAGCCACTCGTCCACCAACCCCTCGATGGTCCGGGATCGGCGGATGGTGCTTCTGATGTAGCTCCGGCCGCGGTCGCTCTCGAAGTATCGGATGAGCGACTGGTCCTTTGCATAGCGCTCGCGCGCCAGCGCCACCTCGGCATCCACTTCCCTGTCGGGAACCTCCACGCCACGGGCCCTGGCGATCTCCGAGAGCACCAGCAGCGTCTTGACCCGCTTCTCGGCCTGAGGCCGGAACTCGGCCCGAAGATCGTCCTCGGTTTTCTCGACGACCTTGAGGTAGGTTTCTTCGGGGATGCCCTGGCGAGCCAGCGCCGAGCGCAGCTCGTCGTGCATGACGTCGACTTCCTGGTCGATGAGGACGTCCGGCACATCGACCGTGGCATTGGCCGTGGCGTACTCGATGATCTTGTCGGCGAAGTCGTGGCGGGCGCGGTCCAGGGCGTTGGCCTCCAGACGCTTGCGCAGCTCCGACCGCAGGGCGGCCAGGTCCTCGAACTTGCCCACCTTGCCGGCCCACTCGTCGGTCGCCTCGGGCAGGACCTTGCCTCGCAGCTCGCTCAGGCTCACCTTGAAGTGAACCGTCTCCTTGCGCAGCGACTCCTCCTGGTAGTCCTCCGGGAAGACGAGATCGAACTCCCGCTCCTCGCCCTTGCCCATGCCGAGCAGGTTCTCTTCGAAGCCGGGCACCAGCCGGTCCTGGCCCAGGACCAGCGGGAAGCGCTCGGAGGTCAGTCCGTCGCGGGGGGCGCCGTTGTGCGTCCCGGCGAAAGCCAGGATGGCGTAGTCGCCCTTCTGGGCTCCGCGCCCTTCCACCGGCTCCAGCGTCGCCTCGGCGTCGCGTAGCTCGTCGACGACCTTCTCCACGGTGCCGTCATCGACAGTCGCGATCTCGGGCTTGAAGCTGAAGTTCTCGTAGTCGCCCAGCTCGACCTCGGGACGAAGCTGCACTACCGCCTTGAAGATCAGCGGCTTGCCCACCTCGGCCTGGCTGATCTCCACTTCGGGCGAGGTCAGCGGGGCGATGTCCTGCTCGCGCACGACCTGCCGGAAGGCATCCTCGACCAGCCTGTCCACGGCCTCGTCCAGGATCGCATCCGGTCCGAGAACGCGCTCCACGACCGATCGGGGCGCCTTGCCCGGCCGGAAGCCTGAGATCACATGGCGCCTCGAGAGGCGCCGCGCAGCGTCGTCCATCGAGCCAGAGAGCCGCTCGGGGGGCAACTCGAAGTCGATCTGGAGACGTGACTTGGGGAGCGGCGTGTTGGTGATCTGCATTGCCGCGGATTATAGGCCCCGGGCCGCCGGCCAACCTGGAAGCGGCCCGGCCGCGGCTCAGGCCGCGGCTCAGGCGCCGTCCACGTCGCTCCGCAAGGGCGCCGCCACCAGCTTCTCGAGGGCCTCTCGAGCGCCCGAGACGGTGAAGATCGTGAGCTCGTCGCCGATCTCCAGGTGCAGGTCGCCACGGGGCACTATCACCTGCTCTCCCCGGTGAACCGCCACCAGCACCGCGTCCCTGGGCCACGGGATCCTGGCCACGGTCGCGCCCGCCAGCCCGGACGCCGGAACCACAGCGGCCCTGACGAGAGCCCCGCCGGGCCCCAGGCCGCGTATCCGCTGGACGCTCCCGGCCAGCGCCGTCCGATATGACTTCATGACGTCCTTGACGGACAGCACGCCGGTCAGCTTGCCGTTCGAGACGACCGGCCCCCACGAGGCGTTGCTGTCGGCCAGTGCCCCCAGCGCCTCGTCGAGGCTGTCCTCGATGCTGATGATCGGGGGCTCGCCCGATGCAACCCCGCCTACCAGATCGCCCGCCCGCGCCTCCGGCCTGGCCCGCTCCAGCTTCTGGACGGTGATCGAGCCCTTGAAGCTGCCGTCCTGGGCCACGACCGGGGCCCCGGGCAGACGAGCCCGCTTCAGGCGCCGCAGCACCTCCGCGGCACCATCCTCGGGACGGGCCACGACTCGCGGCACCCGAGCCGCGTCGGCAGCCGGCAGAGTAGCCATGACCGGCATCGCGAACTGGAACCTGTGGGCCGGCGAATCGGCCCGCGTCGCCAGCTGCGAGGCGTAGATCGACTTGTCACCCACCACCAGGAGGGCGATACCGACGGCGATCATGGCCGGGGCCAGCATTCCCAGATCGCCGGTCATCTCGGCGACCATGAGCATCACGGCGATCGGCGAGTGGGCGATGCTGCCGAACAGGGCCATCATGGCCACGATGACGAAGGGCGTGGGATCGGAGGGCATGAACGGCGCCCAGGGCATCAGCAGCCGCCACAACGCGGCGCCCAGGAGCCCTCCCACGACCATTCCCGGACCGAAGATGCCACCCGAGCCCCCGGAGCCGATGGACAGCGAGGTAGCCAGGATCTTGGCAAACGGCAGGGCGATGATCACCCACAGGGGGATGGTCATGATCGAGTCGCGGCCCAGGCAGGCCTGGATCCAGCCGTAGCCCGTCCCGATCACGCCCGGCAGCAGGATGCCCATGCACCCGACGACGAAGCCGGCCACGGCGGGCCGGAGAGCCCGGGGCAAACGCCAGCCCTTGAACCAGGACGTGAAGCCGTAGAAGCTCGAGATGTAGAGCCGGCCCACGAGGCCCGCGGCAAGGCCTATCAGGACGTAGTAGAGAAGCTGCCGCGGATCCGTGAACTCGGAACGGAAGTGCCCGAAGATCGAACCGAAGCCCATCAGGGCCCCGAAGACGGAGAAGGCCACGATCGAGGCCACGAAAGAAGGCACCACGGCTTCGGCCTCGATGTCGTCGCGATACGGGATCTCCGCTCCCAGGATCGCTCCCCCGAGAGGCGCCCGGAAGATCGCCCCGATGCCCGAGGCCATGCCCGCCGACACGGCAATCCTGGCGTCGCGCGCCTCCAGGTCCAGGGTCCGGGCCAGGAACGATCCGAAGCCGGCCCCGATCTGGGCCGTGGGGCCTTCTCGGCCGCCGGAGCCGCCGGAGCCGATGGTGACCGCCGCGCTGACCAGCTTGACGGCAGGGATGCGGCCTCGCACGCCGCGTGGACGGTGATGGAAGGCCGCAATCGCGGCGTCCGTGCCGTGGCCTTCGGCCTCGGGGGCGAGCCTGAAGACGATCAGGCCAGAGATCAGCCCGCCGGCCGCCACGACCAGCGGCAGCGCCCAGGGACGGGCGGGGTCGGTGATGCCGTGCCCGCCCTCGCCGGCAGCCGTGGCCGGGTCAAAACCGGCCAGCAGGCCCAGGAAGAGCCGTGTCGACGCCTCCAGGGCGGCGAAGAAGAGGGCTGCCCCAAGCCCCGAGATGACCCCGATCATGGCGCCGAGGATCACCCACTTGCGCAGGTATGACGCCGACCGCAGGCCACGCCGCAGCCGGGCAAGGATGGTGTCTAGGTCCAACTGCCGAGCCTCTGGGCTGCCAATGCCAGCGATCCGGCATCAGAGGGACTGATCATTTCCGGCCCCGACTCACCCAGGCTCTCCATGAGCAGCTCGCGGCGCCTGTCCACCACGGCCTGGAGGAGTCGACGCCCTGCGGATGTCAGGCCGACCCGCACTCCCCTGCGATCCCCGGGGTCGTCGGCCAGCTCCAGCAGCTCGCGCCGCACCAGGCGGCGGACCAGCTTGCTTGTCGAAGGCCGCGACATCGCCAGCTTGTCGGCCAGCTCGGAAAGCCGCGGGTCCTCGTTGGAAGCACCGACAAGGACCAGCGTCCGCCAGCCCAGAAACGTAAGCTCCGAACCGGCGGTTTCCACCAGGGCCCTGGCTGTCAGGGCCACCGAAGCGATGGCTATCAGTTCCAGTTGATCTATCACGGCGGCATGTTAGCATATAGTTGCCTCATGGCAACTAACTGGCCCACTCGGCGCCGGGGGCCGGCGCCAACTCTGTCGAAGGAGCGACCACCATGACCACCAGAGCACCCAGGCAGGGCGGGGCTGGCGCGACGGACGCGAGCCGGGCGCAGGGGCCGGTGATCAGGCTAGAGGGCGTCGAGAAGACGTACGGCAGCGGCGAGGTGGCCGTTCATGCCCTCAAGGACGTGGATCTGCAGGTCGCAGGGGGCCAGTTCGTCGTCATCCTGGGGCCCAGCGGCTCGGGCAAGACGACTCTCATGAACGTCATCGGCGGGATGGAGCCGCCCACCGCCGGGCGGGTGATCGTGGCCGGGCGAGAACTGACCGGCCTGGACGACGCCGCCCTGACCGACTACCGCCGAACGGAGGTCGGCTTCGTCTTCCAGTTCTTCAACCTGGTGCCGACCCTGACCGCGCTCGAGAACGTGGCTCTCGTAGCGGAGCTGGTGGGCCGGAATCCCGAAGAGTCCTCCCTGGCCGCCTTGACCGCCGTCGGGCTGGCCGATCGCGCCAGCCACTTCCCTTCGGCCATGTCCGGCGGCGAGCAGCAGCGGGTCGCGATCGCCCGCGCCCTTGTCAAGGAGCCACACATCCTGTTGTGCGATGAGCCGACCGGCTCTCTCGATCTCCCGACCGGGCGCCAGGTCCTGACGGCATTGCACCGGACCAGCCGCCAGGCGCGCCGGACCGTGGTCCTGGTCACCCACAACTCGGCCATCGCCCGGATGGCCGACCGGGTGCTCCACATGGGCTCCGGCCGGCTGCTCGACGACCGCGCCCAGCCTCGCCCGATCGCCCCCGAGGAGGTGGTCTGGTGAGCATGCTGGGTCGCGCGCAGCGAAGAGACCTCCGGGCGCGTTGGGCTCAGTTCGTCGCCATCTGGGCCACGATCGTCCTTGGGGTTGCCCTCTTCGGAGCCTCATTCGACGCGTTCCAGAACCTGACCGCCTCATACCACGGCATGTACAACACGCTGGCCTTCGCCGATCTGACGGTGACCGGCGGCCCGGTCGACGAGATCGCGGCCGAGGGCGCAAAGATGCCCGGAGTGGCCGCCTCGGCCACGCGGTCTGTTGGCGACGGGCTGGTCCGAATCGCCGGGCGCGCCCAGCTCGGGCGCCTGGTGGGCATGCCCGACAACGGCGACCCGGCCGTGAACAAGGTCATGGTCCTCCGAGGCCACAACCTGACACCCGGGGTGTCGGATGAAGTCCTGGTCGAACAGCACCTGGCCGGCGCCCGCGGCGTTGAGCCGGGCGACACGATCGAAGTCCTCACCTCCGCCGGCTGGAAGAGCGTGACCGTGGCCGGCATCGTCGCCTCTCCCGAGTACCTCTGGCCCGCCCGCAGCCGCCAGGAGCTGCTGGTGCCGTTCGACGAGTGGGGCGTGCTCTTCGCCCCCGAGGCCCTGATCACGACAATGCCGGCGGACATGGTCCACCAGGAAGCGATGTTCAGGCTGGCCGACGGGGCGCCCTCGAGCACCCTGGACGACCTCAAGTCGATGGCCATCAACGCCGGCGCCTCCTCCACCCTGACGCGCGACGAGCAACCGTCCGAATCGGCTCTCCAGGAGGACGTCAACGGCTTCGGCGAGATGTCGATCATGTTCCCGGTTCTGTTCCTGCTGGCCGGGGCGCTCGCGACCTCGGTCCTGCTGGGCCGCATGGTGGCGAGCCAGCGCGGCCAGATAGGCGTCCTGCGAGCCAACGGCGTGGAACGCCGCACGATCATGCGCCACTACCTGTTCTTCGGGGCCGCGGTCGGCACCGCCGGCTCGATACCTGGGGCGATCCTGGGGGCAGTCTCGGCCGACGCCATATCGAGGGTGTACACCGCGACCATCTCGGTGCCGGTCACCGTCGTGGAGTTCCGGCCCCTGACCGTCCTCATCGGCCTGCTGATGGGCCCGCTCGTCGGAGCTGCGGCAGCCTACCTGCCGGCCCGCCGCGCTTCGCGCATCTCGCCCGCCGAGGCGATGCGGGGCCAGGTGCCCATCGGGCGCGGCGGCCCCAGCCTGGCCGAGCGGCTCGTCCCGCCGCTACGCCATCTGCCGACGCGCTGGCTGGTTTCCTTGCGAGGTCTCTCGCGCAGCCCGCGGCGCTCGCTGTCCACCATCGCCGGCATCGCCCTGGCCACGACCCTCGTGCTGGTGTCGTGGGGCATGATGGACACCATCCAGATCCTGCTCGACCGGCAGTTCCTGCAGGTCCAACGGCAGGACGCGACCGTCTACTTCACTAACCCAGTGCCGGCCTCTCAGGTCGAAGACACTCTCTCCGGTCCGGACATAGCGGCCGCGGAGCCCCAGCTCCAGGTGAGCGGCGCGATCGTGAACGGCGACAAGCGCTATGCCACGACCCTCGTCGGCCTCGAGCCCGGCACGACCATGCACGGCTTCATCCAGCCCGACGGCACCGAGATCGCCCTCCCGCGGGACGGCATTCTCGTGGGCTCGGCCCTCAGGAACCTTCTCGGGCTGTCGGTCGGCGACACTGTCCATTTCTACGCCGGGGCGGACGGCCAGCCGGCCACGCTCACGGTCAAAGGCTTCCTGGACGAGCCCCTGGGTACCTTCGCCTACGCCTCGCTCGACACCGCCGCCTCGGTGGCGGGCGCATCCGGTTCGGACCCCATGGTCGAGTCGGCGCTGGTCCGGTACGCGGCCGGATCCGATCCTCACGCGGTCGCCGATGGCTTGCTTGCCCGGCCGGACATCGCCGCCGTCCTGGGGAGCCGGACGCTGTACGACCTTGCCCGGCAGTACATGGCCCTCTTCTACGCCATGATCGGGATCATGCTGCTCCTGGGAGGCGTCATGGCTTTCGCCCTGATCTTCAACACCATGACCGCCAACATCGCCGAGCGGTCAACCGAGCTGGCCGCCCTGAGGACGCTGGGCATGAGCCGCGGCACTCTGTCGCGGCTGGTGACCGGCGAGAACATGCTGCTGACCCTGGCCGGGCTCGTTCCGGGGCTAACCCTCGGCTACCTTGTGGCGGCCGCGTTCATGGCCTCGTTCTCGAGCGACCTGTTCGTCTTCGACCTGAGGGTCCGGGTCACGACCTTCCTGTTCACGGCCCTCGGGATCATCGTGGTGGGCGTCATCTCGCAATGGCCGGCGCTCCGTGCCGTCGGGCGCCTCGATCTGGGGCGCATCATCCGCGAGCGCTCGACCTAGACGCGATCCCAGCCGAGGTGGAGCCGAGGGCGCGCCACGAGCGGCTGTCTTCGCGGCTGCGGCGGATGCAGCGCCAGGAGGAGCCGAGCAGGTGACGCGAGCGCACCCGTGACCGTCTCGGGCTGATCAGGCGGTCAGGCCGAGGCGGAGCCGAGGACCGAAACGAGCGCACTCGAGTGTGCGAGACCGAGGACCGCAGGCGACAACGAAGGCATGGCCGTCTCAGCAGCCCGAGACGTGGTGGGCGAGGTCGGGGTCGAACCGACACGCCGCTCGCGCGGCACCAGCTCCTAAGGCTGGGGCGTCTGCCATTCCGCCACTCGCCCAGGACGAGAGTCTAGCCGGGATCAGTCCTCCCGGCGCCTGCCCTTCAGGCGGTCCATGGCTGCGGCGAAGCTGGGCCCGTCGGGGCTGAACAGCACCTTCGCCATCCGCTTGCCGGCCTCGCGCGTGATCGGCCGGAGGATGTTGCCGCCGAGCTCCGAGACGGTGCCTCGCAGGTCTCGCGCCTCGCGCCGCGGCCTGTCGCGCTCCAGGTACTCGGCGAACTCGCGCTCCAGCACGCCCCTGACCTGCTCGCCGTCGCTGCCCAGGGCGCGCAGAGCCTTGTCGATCTCCTTGGGCAGCATCGACTTGGGCAGGTTGGCCCTCGGCCCCAGGAAGATGCGTCGCAGCCCGCGGTAGAGCCGCTGCGGGCCCCGCAGAACCAGGAACGCCAGACCGGCCGCAGCCAGCCCAATCCTCGCCGGCTGTCGTACGAGGCGGCCGGGGAGGTCGAATGTGCCACGGCTCGCGGCCTGCAGCCGCGTCGCCTCGTCCAGCAGGAGCTGGCGAGAGGCTACGACTTCGGCCCGAGCGGCATCTGTTCGCGCACCCACTCGATCGTCTCCTTGGTGGTCTCGACTGTCTGGCTTGGAGTCAGGCGCTTCTTGAGCCCGTCCCAGTCGGCTTCCGGCAGGACGAGAACGAGCGCCAGGATCGGCATCAGGATCAGGAAGACGGCCAGCCCGGTTCCGAAGGCGCAGCCCCAACTCATCGGCACGCCGGTCAGGCCACCCAGCAGACCGCCCACGATTGCGCCCACCAGGGCTCCGCCCAGCCCGTCTCCCAGCCGGCCAAGCAGCCCCTCCCCGGCCGCGAACGCAACAAGTCCGCCAACGACGGCCGATAGTACAGCGAGGACCAGCGCGGCCACGATCACCGGCCTGTCAGCCGCGGAGATCGCGCTACCGTCCGGCCAGGCAAGGCCGGCGAAAAAGCTGTCGCCGACCCAGCCCCAGGCTTGATTCGTGAGCCGCACCCAGAAGATGACGCCGATGGCGACACCAACCAGGAGCGAAACGGCGAAGGCCGCTCCCAGGCGGGGCCCGGAGCTGGGCAGGTTGATCAGCACCGCGACCACGGCCATGGTGAGCAGCAGGGCGGTGCCGTGAAGGACCCCCCAGCCCATCGATCCGAACGCCCACTCCCCCAGCCACAGGAGAGTGCCCACGCCGACCATGACGATGGCCAGCACCACCAGGACGGCCGCGCCGGCGATCAGCGCCAGGGCACGCTTGATCTCGTCCATGATCTCGGACAGCTCGGCCGAGAGCAGGCGGAAGTGGGCCGAGATCAAGCCGATCAAGGCCTTGCGGGTGCGCCCGAACTGATCGATCAGGTTCGGCGCGCTCTCTTCGTTCTGGCCAGGAGTGGGCGGCTGTTCGGGCTTGGAAGACCGCCTGGGCAAGTCGCTCGTCCTCCATCTGGGTCTAGACGCGCCCCGATCATAGCAGCGGCGTCACGTCGACAGTCCCCGGCACGGCGTCCCTGTGGCCGACCGTCTACGCTGTGGCAATGCCGGTTCGCGACGCAGCCACAGCACCCGCCCCCGCACGCCCCCTGTTGAGAGCCGCCGTCCTGGCCATCGGCAGCGAGCTGACGACCGGCGAGACACGCGACACCAACAGCAGCGACCTGGCGCGGTCGCTCTCCTCCGAAGGCGTCGACGTGGTTTGGATCTCGGCCCTTCCCGACCGCCTGGGAACGGTGACAATGGCCCTCCGGCGGGCCCTGGAAGAGGCGGACCTGGTCGTCACCACCGGCGGCCTCGGCCCCACGCCGGACGACCTCACGCGCGAGGCAATCGCCGAGACGCTCGGCGAGAAGCCGGAGGTGGACCCGGCCTGCGAGCGCTGGCTGCGAGACCTCTTCGAGCGACGGAGCATTGCCTTCCCCCAGGCAAACGTCAAGCAGGCCTGGCTGATCCCTTCGGCGCAGGCCATCCCCAACGACCGTGGCACCGCCCCGGGCTGGTGGGTCGAGGCGCCCCAGGGGCAGGTGATCGTCGCCCTGCCCGGACCGCCGTCCGAGATGCGTTCGATGTGGGAGGGCGCCGTGCTTCCCCGGCTGCGAGAGCGAGGGCTCGGCCGTGAGCGGCTCGTCGTGACGTTCCGCCTGGTCGGAGTCGGCGAGTCGGCGGTCGCGGCTCTGCTCGGCGAGCCGCTGCTCCGGACCGCCAACCCCGTCGTGGCCACGTACGCCAAGCCGGACGGAGTGGACGTTCGGATCAGCGCCACGGCCGAGGGCGAGCGAGGCCCGCAGGAGATCGCCGCCCCCGCCCAGGGAGCAGTCCTGGCGGCGGTGGGCGGCTACGTCTGGGGCCGGGACGGCGACACGTGGCCCCAGGTCCTGGGCGAGAAGCTCGCGCCCCGGGGCTGGACCGTGGCCCTCGCCGAGCGCGGTACGGACGGCGCCACGCGACAGCTGCTGGGCGACGCGCCGTGGCTGATCGCGGCGGGTGCCGAGCCGGCGGCCGGGGAAGCGGAGACGGGGCCCGAGGCCACCCCCGTGGCCAGGCTGGCCGAGGACGTGGCGCACAACGCCGGAGCGTCGATCGGCCTCGCGGTCCAAGCCTCCGTGGCCGGGCACGACACGGCCGTGCAGATCGCCGCCTGGGGGCCCTGGGGCGTCCGGAGATCGCGCCAGACGGCCTTCCTGGCCGGCAGCGAGGGCGGGCGCCGGGCAGCGGTCGCAGCGGCCGCCTTCCTCAACCTCGTTCTGGCCAGGCACGGCCAGGCCCCCGCAGACAGGAGCGCACCGGTGCGCCACGCGGAAGGCCGCGCACGGCGGTCCCTTCTGGCGGACAATAGGCCGGACGGTGCAGGCCGCGACCACTGAGCTGGAGCGAAGCATGGGCAAGACGGACAGGATCAAAGCAGCCGACCTGGCGGCCCTGCCGCTCTTCGCCGGCCTGAGCGACTCGGACCTTGCCTCGCTCAGCGAATCCAGCGTTCGGCGCCGGCTGGCCGACGGAGAGACGCTCGTGGAGGTGGGCGACCCGATCTCCGAGGTCCACTGGCTGGAGGCCGGTCAGCTGGCTCTGCGTGTCTGCCATGAAGGTCGCTGGGTCCTCGTGGCGACGCTCAAGCCGGGCGACCTGCTCGGCTGGTCGGCTCTGCGCGAGGATCCGACGGCCCTCTCCAGCGCCCGGGCGATCGGACCGGCGGTGATGATCTCGATCCCGGCCTCCGGTCTGCTGGCCCTGCTCGCCGGCGGGTCACCCAAGTCGCAACTGCTGCTGCGCCGCCTGTTCGGGATCGCCACGCAGCACCTGGACGAGAGCCGCGCCCAGCTCCTCCAGCTCGGGCGCGAGGGGATCATCTCCGCCGGCTGACGGCCGCGCCGCAGGAGCGGGCGCATCGGCGTCGCGACGCGATCCGTTTCCGCGTCTACGATTGCGCCATGAAACTCAATCCTGAGCGACTCATTGCCTTCGCCCTGGCCGGCGGCGCCGTTGCCATCGTGGGGCTCCTGGCCCTCTCCTTCGTCATCGGAAGTCCCGAAGGCGACGGTCAGACGCCGACACCCTCGACCGTCGCGGTCGTCTCGCCCAGCCCGTCACCGACGCTCGCCGTCACGCCCGATTCGACGCCGACTGCCACGCCCGCCCCAACCGCCTCCCCCACTCCGGCCACGCCGCCGCTGCCGACGATGCTGGCCGCCATCGGCGATTCCTACACCCAGGCCTGGAGCACCTCGGCGGCCTACAAGCAGGACCACCCCGAGTTCTCGTGGGCGGTCGGTACGCAGAAGGGCGACGGCGTGTACAGCCTGCGCGAGCGGTTCGTGGCCCTGGGCGCGAACCTCGTCGTCGTCGACGCCGCGACCTCGGGCATGAAGATGGACGACGCCCCGCGGCAGGCTGGAGTGGTCGTCGTCGAGGCCGCCAAGCTGCCGCCGGGCTCCACGGTGTTCGTCACCATCGCCCTGGGCACCAACGACCTGTGCGACGACCCGATGACCGACCCCGCCGCGTTCGAATCGGACCTGCGGACGGCCGTCGCCATCCTCCGCCAGGGCCTTCCGGCGGGCAGCCACATCCTGATGCTGTCGATCCCGGACTTCGTGCACTTCCGCGACCTCACCCAGGCCAGCCCTGCAGCAGCGCAGTTCCTCGCCAAGTCGGGCAAGAACAACAATTGCCCGCCTTTCCTGGGCATTGAGACAACCTCGTCGCTGGCGCAGTCGACGCAGATGCTGGCCGACTACGACTCGATCCTGATCAAGGTCTGCGACGAGATCGAGGCCGCCGACGGGCCGTCGGGCAAGCTGCACTGCCGATCCGACCCGCTCCGGCTGGCCGAGAAGGATTTCGTCCTGAGCGATCTGGGCACGGTCGACTACTTCCACCCCTCGCTCTCCGGGCAGGCCAAGATGGCCGAGGCGGCCTGGCAGGCCGGCTACTGGGCCAGGCTACCCCTCCCGCCGAGCTGATCGGGCCTCAGGACGCGGCTTCGGCCTCCTGCTGGATGGCCCGAACGCTTACCTTGCCGGCGATCGAGCGCGCGACCTGTGACAGCGCTTCGGCAGCAGGCCCCGGCTCGCTCTGAGCGACGGCCGGGATGCCCACGTCGCAACCCTGGCGGACGGTGACGTCGAGCGGGATGCCGCCCAGGAAGTCGATGCCGTTGGCGGCCGCGAACTCCTCGCCGCCGCCTCGCCCGAAGATCTCGGTCGTCTCGCCACAATGGGCGCAGACGAAGCCGGCCATGTTCTCCACGACGCCCAGGACCGGGACGTTGACCTTCTCGAACATGGTCATGGCCCGGCCGACGTCCGACAGCGACACTTGCTGGGGCGTGGTCACCAGCACCGCACCGGTGAGCGGCACGGTCTGGGCAAGCGTCAGCTGGGCGTCGGAGGTGCCGGGTGGCAGGTCGACGATCAGGTAGTCCAGCTCTCCCCAATCCACGTCGCGCAGGAACTGCTGGATCGCCCCGCTGACCAGCGGCCCGCGCCAGATGACGGCCTGGTCGGCCGAGAGGAAGAACTGGATGGAGATGACCTTCACCCCGTGAGCTTCGAGCGGCCTTATCTTTCGCTCAGGGGTCGCCACCGGCTCGCCCGCGGCCCCGATCATCATCGGCACGTTGGGCCCGGTGATGTCCGCATCGAGCAGGCCGACCGAAGCCCCGGCCTGGGCCAGGGCCACGGCCAGGTTGACAGCCACGGTGGTCTTCCCGACTCCGCCCTTGCCCGAAGCTACGGCCACGACGTTCTTGACTCCGGGCAGCATCTGGGGCCCGGCGGGGGTAGACCTCCTCACCGTCGCGTCCCAGTTGACCTGAACATCCCGGGCCCCGGCCGAGCGGAGTGCAGCCTCCACTTGATCCTGGATCTCCTGCTTCAACGGGCAGGCGGGAGTCGTCAGGTCGACCGTCAGTGAGACCTTCGTCCCCTCTACCGATACGTCGCGGACCATGCCGCGGGAGACGAGATCGCCTCCCAGCTCGGGCTCCTGGACGGTGGCCAGGGCCTTCATGGCGGTTTCGACTGTCAGCTTGGGCATGGGCGGCGTTCCTCGAGGCAGCACGCTCGAACGGCGCGATTCTCTGGATATCCTAGGGCTTCGCTCGGGTATGTGTCGAGGTCGCCGTTCCCCGCATCAGCCGTCCCGCTCGGCGCGTCGGCGGGCGGCCGCTTCCATGAAGTTGTCGAACTTGCGGCCGCGGGCCACGGCCCACAGCGAGGTACCGAAGTAGAGCGGCAGGTACAGTGG
>Ga0315538_1000308_pt1 | contig 31523 bp, 25 predicted proteins | sample SalMarSW160230MG_2_FD_203834 | JGI IMG/M metagenome (GOLD analysis project Ga0315538, IMG submission 203834) | Salt marsh sediment microbial communities from the Plum Island Ecosystem LTER, Massachusetts, United States - Salt Marsh Sediment SW1601-230 ...
CAGGCCTGTATCAAAATGCAGTTATATCTTGCTTTATTATACCATATCTTACAGCCGGCTTTCCCGAAAACTCAAGCAAAAAGCCTCAGAAATCCCGAATTCTAAGCAAACTGCAAAACTAATCCAAGGTGTTTCTCATATTGTGTATTATTTTATTTTCCGACCTAACTCGCTCAACGAATCTTGAATTTTCCAAACCGCTCCTGGCTGATTGTATGCTGACTTGCCCCTCTTCCATATCACCTATATTGTACCATCTTACCCAAAGATTTACAGGAATAATCTTTTTAACTACTGTTTTTGCTTCTAAACAATAGAAATGCTTGACTGTTTGGCAAGGTGTCATTAAACTGTCCGGTTGTGGGTAATCCTAAGAAAAAACCAGTGATAGGTATTTTAGGTGGTGTTTGCTCAGGCAAGAGTACCGTTGCTAAAAAGTTTGCCAAATTGGGCTGTGCAGTAATCGATGCCGACAAAATTGCCCACGAGCTGCTTGACAAGAGCGATGTTAAAAGTAGAATAACCGATTCGTTCGGGGAAGCTGTTTTAGACTGTACAGGCAAAATTGATCATAAGAAATTGGCTGAAATAGTTTTTTCCGATGCCGATAAGCTGGCGCTGCTTAACAAAATAATCCACCCCTCTGTCTTAATGCAAGCTGAGGAGCTTATCAAACAATATAACAGCCAAAGCCGGATTAAGGCAATCGTGCTGGATATGCCGCTTTTGGTGGAAGTTGGCTGGGACAAACGCTGTGATATACTCATTTTCGTGGATTGTAATTTGCAATTAAGGGTCGATAGAGCGAAAAAAATGGGTTTTTTGGGCGAAAATCAGCTTAAAATTCGAGAAAAATTTCAAATTTCCCTTGACAGCAAGGTTGACCTTGCCGATAATACTATTGATAACAATTCTTGCTTCTCGGCGTTAGCTAAGCAGGTCGCTGATATCTTCACTTATATAGTAAAAAGTGAATAAGCCGGGTTTGTCATAGGGCACTTGCATTAGTATTAGCCGTTTTTAATAAATAAAATTTGTTTCTTCTATTCAAAATTCAAATCTTGTTAATTCCATATGGGAATTGTCTTGTTGAACAATAAATTTTTGTAAATGGAAAAGGAGTAATGATGGCAAAGGCTTCCGGAAAAACGAGAAAAGGCAAAACATCAAGGAGAAAATCGGCCCAAAGAGAGGATACTGCGGAACGGACCGAGCGAATGCAGGTAGAAGACGAATCGACTACAGCGACAGCTGTTGTTGAGGGTGCAGCGGCTGAAGAGGCAGCAGAAGAAGCTCGTAAGAAAGCCGAGGAAGAGTCCACCCATGCTAAATATGAGCGGATAAAAAAGGGCGAGCTGTACCTGACGGATTTGCAGAAGCTGAATGTGGGCGAGCTGCATGAGATTGCCAAGAAAGAAAAAATTGTCGAATACAGCGCCCTTAAGAAACAGGATTTGATTTTCAGGATTCTCAAGGAGCGTATCCGCCAGAACGGGCTGATGTATGGAGAAGGCGTCCTGGAGGTACTGCCCGATGGATACGGATTTCTCCGAAATCCGGATTACAACTACCTGTCGTCCTCTGATGATATCTATGTCTCACCGTCTCAAATCAGGCGTTTCGGCCTGCGAACGGGAAACATTGTTTCAGGTCAAATCAGGCCGCCGAAGGATTCGGAGAAGTATTTTGCTCTTTTACGAGTCGAAGCGATAAACTTTGAGAATCCCGATAACCTTGCCGAGAAGGTGGTATTTAGTGATTTAACTCCTCTGCACCCCGAGCAGCGTTTTATCCTGGAGACCGACTCGGAAGAGCTTAATATGCGAATAATTGATTTGGTAACTCCGGTAGGCAAGGGCCAGCGTGGCTTGATTGTGGCTGCTCCGCGCACCGGCAAGACAATACTGCTGCAAAAAATGGCAAATTCCATCAGCAGAAATCACCCTGAGGTGAAACTTATTGTGTTGCTGATAGATGAACGGCCCGAAGAAGTTACCGAAATGGAACGCAAGACCGCAGAAGATGTAGAGGTTATAAGCTCTACATTCGATGAGCCCGCTGCGCGCCATTGCCAGGTTGCAGAAGTCGTAATCGAAAAGGCCAAGCGAATGGTTGAGTATGGCCAGGATGTTGTTATCCTTCTTGACTCGATAACTCGTCTTGCCCGCGCTTACAACAGCGAGATGCCGCATTCAGGCAGAATTCTTACCGGTGGCGTTGATGCAAGCGCAATGCAGATGCCGAAAAAATTCTTCGGTGCAGCGAGAAACATCGAAGAAGGCGGCTCGTTGAGCATTTTCGCAACAGCACTGATTGAAACCGGCTCAAAAATGGATGAGGTGATTTTTGAAGAGTTTAAGGCAACCGGAAATATGGAACTGCACCTCGACAGACGCCTTGTTGACAGGAGAACCTGGCCATCTATAGACATCAGCAGAAGCGGAACCAGAAGGGAAGAATTACTGCTCGAACCGAAGGAGCTTGAGCTTGTATATCGGCTGCGAAGGGTCCTTAGCGAACTGAACCCGGTTGAGGCAATCGAGCTGCTCAAAAGCCGGCTTACCAAGTGCCGGACCAACGCAGAGTTCCTGATGACAATGAACCTCGATTAAACCCAAGTGTAAGCGTAAACCCGAATATCGTAAAAGTGCAAGCGAATAGTTGATTGTTCGTTTTACCCCGTTATAAACAGCCATCTCCGAGCTTTTTATAACCTTATTCAACTGAATTTTCTGCCTGTAACGGGATTTACATTATCACTTATTTTTATTAAAATGATATTCCGGCTTGGTGTTTGGCCGGAATTTTTTATAGGCGATTATCTTAAACGGACAGTTTATGGGCGAAGAACTCTCGAAAGTCTATGAGCCGCAAGCTATAGAGAAGCTGGCGTCTGACCTCTGGCTTGCCGGCGGATATTTTCACGCTGAGCCCTCTGGCGACGGCGGCAAGGTCTATACTATTGTTATCCCGCCGCCTAATGTTACCGCCCCGCTGCACCTGGGGCATGCACTAAATAACACGCTGCAGGATATCCTGATTCGGTTCCGCCGGATGCAAAAGTATAATACGCTCTGGATGCCGGGGACTGACCACGCCGGTATTGCCACGCAAACGGTCGTTGAGAAAAGAATCCTTTCGGAAGAAGGAAAACGGCGGACGGATTTTGAACGTGAAGAATTCGTCGGGCGTGTCCAGGCCTGGAAAGATGAATATGAGGCCCGAATCATCGAACAGCTCAAAGCGATGGGCTGTTCATGTGACTGGCAGCGGACGAGATTTACGATGGACGATGTGTGTGCAAAGGCGGTTCGGGCCGCGTTTTTTAAGCTCTTCAGGGATGGGCTTATCTATAGAGGCAAACGCCTTGTCAACTGGGACCCTGCTACGCAGACGGTGCTGGCAGACGATGAGGTCGAGCATGAGACGGTGCAGGGACATTTCTGGTATATGCGTTATCCGCTTGTTGAACCGGTGAGTATCACGGCCTTCCAGGCCGTGGATGAATGCAGGGATGAAATAAAGAGGCGGTATGATGCATACCTGCCACACTGGACTCGGGCTGCTGATACATACGCAGTGACTTTTCGGCTGGAAGATGCCTTACCTATGGAAATTTTTGAACGATTGGCAAAAGAACGAGATGAGAAAATAAAACAAGCTGAACGTAAAGAAGATAAGATTAGCGAAGAAAAAAGAAAAGAAATAACATATCTACACAGAGAAAAAGTGGAATCATACCTCGATGAAGGTCACGGAAAATGCCATCTGGCAGATGAAAAGATAGCGAGTCTTGTTCAGGCTGCATTAAAGCATTTTGACGGAGAAAGATATAACCTCATTGCCTGGGCTGTAATGCCAAACCACGTGCATACAATATTAAAACCTTGTGAAGGATTCGATTTACCGGACATTCTGCATTCATGGAAATCATATACGGCTAATAAGGCAAATGAAGTTTTGGGACTAAAAGGAACATTCTGGCAGGTAGAATATTATGACCATCTAATACGTGATGAAGAGGACTTTTACAACCAGGTTAATTATATTCTTAAGAATCCGGCTAAGATAGGGCTTGAAGAATGGGAATGGGTGGGAGTAAATGAAGATGCACTGGAGAAGGTGCACGGGCTGGAAGCCCGTGCTACGAATCACGGGCAAGATGCCCGTGTTACGTATGTTACCGTTGCCACGACCCGGCCGGAGACGATGCTCGGCGATACCGCTGTTGCAATGAATCCGAACGACCCGCGTGCAAAATATCTTGTTGGCAAAAAGGTCAAATTGCCGATCGTTGGCAGAATTATTCCTATCATAGAAGATGAGCACGTCGTGCTACCCGATCCTAACAGCGATGATGAAAAGGCAAAGTATTCAACCGGCTTTCTGAAAGTAACTCCTGCCCATGACCCGGATGACTGGGAAATTGGTCAGCGGCATAATCTGCCGGTTATCAACATTATGGCGTCGGATGGGTCGATTAGTGATAAATTCGGCTGGGGGGACTGGGAAGAAATTAAAAATCCCGATGTCGAAAATCTTATCGGGATGGACCGGTTCGAAGCGAGGGAGGCAATTGTTGAATGGTTCCGCCAGGAAAATCTATTGGAGGATGTCCGCGAGTATGAACACGAAGTCGGCCACAGCTATCGCAGCCACGTGCCGATTGAGCCGTATCTGTCCGACCAGTGGTATATCGCTGTGAAAAAACCGATTACAAATTTACGATTGCCGGTTGGCGATTGGCGATTTGAGACCGAAGAACACAACGGAGTAACATATATCAAGGGAACGGATATCCCAGTTAATTCACTGGCTGGTTTGGCGTTGAAGCCATTACTCGATGGTCGGCTTAAGTTTATTCCTGAGCGTTATGCAAAGACCTATCAAAGCTGGTTAGAGAACCTGCGAGACTGGCCAATCAGCAGGCAGCTCTGGTGGGGACACAGGATTCCAATTTGGACAATTATACTTACGAGTGCTGCTCTTAGTTCAGGGAGTGAATCAGACTCGAAAAAAGAGCAGAGAATCAGGATTGAATTTGAAGAAGAGCTTTCTAAACTCATTAGATTATGTGGTTTAAAAGATGATATTCACTTCCATGCAGAAAGGACTATCGAAGAAAAGTGGATTTGCTATATTTGTGCAAAAAGTCTAAGAGCAATTAAAGCCTTAGATTTATTAGGGAAGATTCGTATGCACAAAGGTACTCCTAATGTCACAATGAGTGCAATTAAAAAATATAAAGAAGAAAATGATATATTCGAACAAGAGTTTGGTAAAGATGCTTTCAATCAAGCTGGTGAGGTTCTTCAGCGTTATGTAAGTGCTTATGAACAGGACCCGGATGTTCTGGATACGTGGTTTTCGTCCGCGCTCTGGCCTTTTAGTACGCTTGGCTGGCCTGATGATACACCGGAATTAAAGACATTCTATCCGGGTGATGTGCTTTGCACGGCCCGCGAGATTATTACGCTTTGGGTGTCGCGGATGGTGATGATGGGGCAATACTGCGCTGGTGATATTCCTTTCGGCGATGTCTATATTCATGCGATGATTCAGGATGGCGAAGGCCGCAAGATGTCAAAGAGCTTAGGCAACGGAATTGACCCATTAGTGGCTATCAATAGTCACGGGGCCGACGCAATGCGGTTCACATTGGCCAGTATGACCACCGATACCCAGGATATCCGTATGCCGGTTGTGAAAATGATGCTGCCCGACGGGCGTGTAGAAAACACATCGCCGAAGCTGGATATCGGCAGGAACTTCTGCAATAAGCTCTGGAACGCCTCGCGATTTGCGTTGATGAATCTTGAGGGAATCGATGCAGAAAAATTTGACAAAGACAAGATGACGATTACCGACAAATGGATTCTATCCCGGTTGGCGCAAACTATTGCAGAGGTTACAAAATCTTTGGAAGAGTTTAAGTACAATGAGCCGTTATCTCAGCTCTACAGGTTTTTCTGGAACGATTTCTGCGATTGGTATCTTGAGTGGATTAAAGCTAGAATGCAGGATAACCAGCAAAAGCTGATTGCTCAAAATGTGCTTGCCTTCGTACTGGACCAGACGCTTCGTTTGCTGCACCCATTTATACCATTTATTACAGAGGGAATATTTCAAAAGCTCAATGAGGTTGCGCCAGTTAGAAAGCTCAATGAGATTGCAGAAGCTGCTCAAGCCAGAGCTTTAGTAGTTGCCCAGTGGCCGGAAAAATTGGACTGTCTAATTGATATAGAAGCAGAAAAACAAATTTCAATTATCCAAAGTCCGATTCGGGCAATAAGAGATATTAAAAGTCAATACAATATCTCTCCTACAACAGTGCCAACAACCTCTGCGAATACTCCGGTACGCGTTGCCCAGATATTAAAAGATAACTCTGAACTAATTTGCCAATTGGCAGGTGTTAAAGTATTTATGGCTGATACCAACATGGAAAAACCCAAAAATGCTGCTACAGCGATAGTGGATGATATGCAGATATTCGTCCACGACGTGATTGACCCTGAGGCTGAAAAAGCCAAACTTACAAAGCAAAGGCAGGAGATAGAAAAGGCGAAAAAGGCGGCAGAGGTCAAGCTTGCCAATAAGAATTTTGTTACCAAGGCAAAACCTGAAGTGGTCGCCCGGGCAAAAGACCGGCTGGCGGAGCTGACGGAACAGTTAAGGACGGTCGAAAAACATCTTGCGGAATTTGAATAATTGATACAATAAAGGCGGTGCTAAAATGGAAAAAGAAGCCGAATTATCACGTATAATCATAAATGAAACGTCCGATCAGCAGGTAATCGTAATAAAGGAGCGACACGGCGAGCGGAGCTTTCCAATTGTTATCGGCATCGTCGAAATTTTCGCAATCGACCGCCGATTGAAGGGTATCGAGCCGCCGCGTCCGATGACACACGATTTGCTGGACAGCGTAATTAAAGGTCTTGGTGCGAGGATAGAAAAAATAGTCATAAATGATTTACGCAATCATACTTTCTATGCAAAGATACATTTGAGCTTAGACGGCCGGACTATCGAAATTGATTCTCGCCCTTCCGATGCAATTGCTCTTGGTGTAGCGTCGAATGCTCCTATTTTTGTTGTTGACCATGTGTTTGATGCGGCTTCGCAGTGAAAAATGTCGCTAAAATCAGCACTCCAACGCCGATACAGAGCAGGGCATCTGCGACGTTAAACGCCGGCCAGTGATATCGGTGGTAATAAACATCGATAAAGTCCCGTACAAAACCATCATTAAATATTCTGTCGTAAAGGTTGCCGCAAACACCGGAAGCAAAAAACGCAAGTGCGGCGTAAACCGATGTTTGCTGCTTTCCTCCCAGAAAGAAAATCGCAATGATTACCATCAACGCAACAGTAGAAACTGCCGCTAACACATAGGGTTTGCCGGAGAATAGTCCGAAAGCGGCACCGTCGTTGTGAGCCAATACCAATTGTAAAAAACCATTTATAATTACAACACTATTGTCCGGCTTTTGCTTCAGCCAGTCGAATGCTGCTGCTTTGCTCCATAAATCCAGGACAAGACCTGCAGCTATTAAAGGCCAAAAGAGCAGATGTGCTTTTAAGTCTGGTAGAGAGAACCTTGCTCGCCAGGTGCCTGAAAACCAACCTGGAGTTGGCTGATTATTGGACATTAGTTCGCCTTGCCTGTCTCATGGTAACACCGTAGCTATCGTTTCCGGATATTTGTTGATGAATTTTACTTAGCTGATAATTATACCACAGTAAGTGCTGTAGTCAAAAACTTTTAGCGATATGGAGGATTTTTATCCTTATGATTCGTTGTAAATATTTGACATATTTAACACGTTTCGATATTATATTGTTTCAATTTAATTGGAGTCTAAAATGAAGACGAGGCAGTGCCTCGTCTCTGTTGTATTTGCTTGAGGAGTTTTTCTTTTATGGCAAAACAAAAAACAGTTTTGAAAAAAAGACCCGTTATGCTGATTATACGTGACGGCTGGGGCTATAATCCGAATCCGGATGAGGACGAATATAACGCCGTCAGGCGGGGCAACACTCCTGTAGATGATATGCTGATGGCCGAGTATCCCAACTGTCTAATCCATACCAGCGGAGAAGATGTTGGCCTGCCGGCTGGGACGATGGGCAACAGCGAAGTAGGTCATCAAAACATCGGGGCTGGCAGAATTGTCCCGCAGGAATCCATTAGACTGAGCAGAGCTATTCGTGACGGGTCATTTTTTGAAAATAAAGAGTTCCTGAATTTAATCGATTTTGTAAAAAGAAATAACAGCAGAATGCACGTGATGGGTTTGTGCAGTGATATCGGTGTGCACTCGCTGCTGGACCACTTATACGGCCTGCTTGAGCTGGCAAAGAGAAACGATGTAAAAGATGTATTCATCCACGCCTTTACCGATGGCCGTGATTCGCCGCCGGATAGCGGTGCGGGATATATCGCCGATATTGAGGCAAAGGCAAGGGAGATAGGCGTCGGCAAAATTGCAGCGGTAATGGGCAGGTTCTACGCTATGGACCGTGACAGCCGGTGGGAGCGTGTCCAAAAGGCCTACGATTGTATGAGGATAGGTAAAGGCCTTAAAGCAGCAAGTGCTGCAGAAGCGGTGGCTAAAAGCTATGAGAAAGATGTAACGGATGAATTTATTGAGCCGACAAATATAGTAAATGAAGACAACGTGCCGATAGCGACTATAAAGGATGGTGACGGGGTGATATTTTTTAATTTTCGGGGCGACAGGCCTCGCGAAGTCTCGCGGGCATTTGTTGAGCCGGAGTTCAAGGAGTTTCCAAGAACAACCAAGCCGGATATATATTTTGTGTGTATGACCGAATATGATGTGACGATACCTGCACCGATAGCTTTTCCAAAGCCGTCGAAGATGAAGAATATTTTGGGAGCATACTGGAGCTCTCTTGGATTGAAGCAGTTTCGCTGTGCTGAAACAGAAAAATATGCGCACGTTACATTCTTTTTTAATGATTACAACGAAAAGCCCTTCAAAGGCGAAGACCGGCAGATTGTTCCTTCGCCGCGGATTCGAACTTACGACTTAAAGCCGGAGATGAGTGCCTATGAGGTTACCGATGTAGTGCTTCAAAGACTCGATTCGGATAAATACGATGTTGTCGTGGTGAATTTTGCCAATCCGGATATGGTCGGCCATACGGGAATATTGGAAGCGGCGATAAAGGCGGCTGAGGTAGTGGACGAATGTGTCGGCAAAATCCTGGATAAGGTGAAAAGTATGGGGGGAGCGGCAATTGTTACAGCCGACCACGGAAATTTCGAGAAAATGATAGATGGCAGCCCTGATAACCCACACACCGCTCATACCATTGGCGATGTGCCGTTGATTGTGTTTGATGAGCGATATAAAGGCAAAAAGTTGCGTGAAGGCGGCAGGTTGGCCGATGTCGGGCCGACACTGCTCGAGATGATGGGCCTGCCGCAGCCGGAAGAGATGACCGGCAAATCGCTATTTGAAAAATAATATCTGGTGAGAAAAAAACGAAAACCAACCTGTTTTATTATCGCAGGCCCAAACGGTGCAGGAAAGACCACATTTGCATTACGCTATTTGCCGCAAATAGCTGGTTGCCGCAACTTCGTCAATGCCGACCTTATCGCTTATGGTATTTCGCCTTTTGACTCATTATCGGCTCAATATGAAGCTGGCCGTCTCTTTCTTCGTGAAATATATGCGAACATCGAAAAGCGGGTGGATTTCGCTTTTGAGACTACGTTGGCAGGCCGCAGTCATATTAGTCTTCTGAAAAAACTCAGGCAGGATGGATGGCAGGTGGTTTTGTTTTTCTTGTGGATACCTGACGCAGCTTTTTCAAAAAGCCGAATTCGTGAGCGCGTCGAACATGGCGGACACAATGTTCCTGATGATGCAATTTATCGCCGCTATCCTCGTATAATAAATAATTTCATAAAAATTTATATTCCGCTTTGCGATAGAGTAATTTGTTATGATAATTCAAGGCCTAAGTTCGTTACGATTTTTGAACAGATTGGTAAAGACCTGCGCATTTTCAATCAAGAACTATATAAGATAATTTTGAGGCAATCGAATGAAAACAAAACGAATGAGTAAAATGGCGATAGAAGCCGGCAGATGTCTTAGAAAAGCGGTGCGTGAAGAATTACAGCGAAAAGCATTGCTTGGCCAGTATGTTATTATAAACCGTAATGGCAAGGCCTGCCGCGTTTCTGCCAAACAGGCATTAAAAATGGCCAGAGCCAAATGATTTGTCTTTTTATACTGCAACCAGGTTTCAAACCCTGCGACGTGGTCGCAGGGCTAACCATTATTATGACTTCGCACATATCTTATTTTGTTTTCAAGTTCTTTATCCGTGAAACAGAATCTCTTATCAAATCCCTTTGACCACATTCTGCCTTGACTGCCAAATTTACGCAGTGCCAACGTTGCTGAATATTTATATCGATGAACAGACTGTTCGATTGATTCCTCGGAAACTGAAGCGACTATATGCACATGGTTTGAGCAGACAGTGATTGCATATATTTTGTGATTTATTCTATGGGCTTCTTCAATAATCGAATTTGAAATAATTTGTTTTTGCTTTGAATTAAGTTTGACCGTCGGATATTTTTGCCTCCTTTGATTTGCCGATTTTAATTTATCGTTTTTCTCAAGAATTTTGCCGTCTTTTACATATCCTTTTTTATCGCCCTGCAGCCAGCTTCCGTATGTGGTCCAGGTGACCATATAACCAATCATTTTTTTCATCATTTTTGGATAATACCCGCAGTGTATTTTGCCCACAATCATTTTTATGGTTAGCCACGCCATCACTATGGCGGGGTTTATGTTCCCCTGACAAATTGCTGGAATTCCATAAGGAAATGAATATAATGATGCAGCTATGGGACAGATAAAGGTTCTTGACCAGAATATGGTAAATATGATAGCAGCCGGCGAGGTGATTGAACGCCCTGCCAGCGTGGTCAAGGAGCTGATGGAAAACAGTATCGATGCAGGGGCGGGAAAAATAACAGTTTCAATCGAGGATGGAGGGCGAAAATTAATTTCTGTTACAGATAATGGCTGCGGGATGGATGCTGAAGACCTGGGGCAGGCATTTGAGCCGCACGCCACCAGCAAAATCAAAACCAGCAAAGACCTGCGTGCTATATCTACCCTCGGATTCAGAGGTGAGGCATTGGCAAGTATTGCTTCGGTTGCGCAGATTAAAGCTGTAAGCAGAAAACAGGAATCTGCCGGTGGAAACAGTATTGAGATTGACTGCGGGGATAAAAGCAGTGTCAGCCCGGCCAGCGCTGATTACGGAACTACTATCCAGGTAAGGGATATTTTTTATAAGCTGCCCGCGAGGCGAAAGTTTTTGAGAACTGCAAACACCGAGTTGGGTCATATTGTAGAACAATTCATCCGTATAGCTCTTGCAAGAGTTGATTTGGATTTGACTTTGATACACAATGGCAGAGAGCTTTATCGGCTGGTAAGTCAACATGGCCTTAGGCAGCGAATAGGCGAATTGTTCTCATCCGAAATTAGCGAAGATTTGCTCGAAGCCGAAAGTGACGAAAAAGGGGTGCGTATTTTTGCTTTGATGGGAAGGCCCGGCGATTCGAGGACGAGCAACAAATTCCAATACATATTTCTGAATGGCCGGTTTATCCGCGACAAATTTATTTCGCACGCAATAAAGGAGGCATACCGGGGTACTATCGAGCCGGGAAGATTTCCTGTGGTCTTTTTGTTTATGCAGATGCCATATGAGGATTACGATGTTAACGTTCATCCCACGAAGATAGAGGTGCGTTTTTATAATTCGAATTTGATACATTCTCAGGTCCTTGGTGCCCTGCGGGAGAAGCTGTTGGCGACGGACCTTGATACGCAGGCGAAATTGCCGTCAGCGGCAGGTCCTGCCTTACCGGAAGGCCCTGAATCGGTCCACAGGGGCCGGGAAATTGCCGATGCAATGGCGGAATTCTTCAGAACACATAAGCCCGTTCCGGCGCAACAGCAATTTGTAACACGGGCTTCCAGCCCGTGTTTTGAAAAGCACGGCCAAGATGGCCGTGCTACTGTAAAGGGCATAAAGGATGAAGCGCCTCAACCAGAAAGAAAATTTATACAAATTCACGATAGTTTCATCGTTGTGCCGACCGACGACGGATTTATTATTATCGACCAGCACGCACTTCACGAGCGCATAATATACGAGATTATGTCCGGGCGATTGCGGGAAAGTAAGCTCGAATCGCAAAGATTATTAATACCTGAGAGTTTCGAGATGAACGAGGCACAGATTTCTGCGCTCAAAGCCAACACCGAGCTGATGGAAAAACTTGGGATAGAGCTTGTCCCGTTCGGCCCCAGGACTTATGCTATCCAGGCGTTTCCGACCTTGCTGGCAAAGACATCACCGGTGGATTTTGTTCAGGATTTGATTGATTTGTTTGTTGATAAAGGCGCAAGTCTCGACTCGCAAAGCTTGCTTGATGAGGTTGTGAATATGGCAGCGTGTAAGGCAGCGATAAAGGCCGGTCAAAAACTGAGTGACAATGAGATAGAGCAGCTTCTTGCGGACCGAGAGAAGACAGAATTTACAAGTCGTTGTCCACATGGAAGACCTGCTGTCATAAAATTCTCGATGGCAGAGCTTCAAAAGCAGTTTAAACGGACGTGATATGAAGTTTCTACGGGTATTTTTGATAGTTTGCTTTATTGGTTTGGCGGTTTTTGTTGTCGTTAATTATCGTAATCAGGATGAAACCTCTGATAATAATTCAATCGAGCTCGTGGGTAATCCATTAAGGATTGTTTCGCTTGCGCCTAATCTTACTGAAATTCTTTTTGCACTCGGGCTTGATGAAAGAGTTATGGCGGTATCCGGCGATAGTGATTATCCTGCTGATGCGTCGAGCAGGAAAAAACTGGGGACATTCTGGGCGCCGGACATCGAAGCCGTCATAGCATCCAAGCCTGATTTGGTAATTACCCTTTGGTTCGAGCAGCAAAAATCGGTTGCAGAGAGCTTAAAACGGCTGGGCTATGAAGTCTTGACTTTGAAGATAGAAAAAGTCGAAGAGCTTTTTATGTCAATTGAGAAAATCGGGACCGCAACGGGATGTGAAAAGCGTGCCGGGCAGCTTGTTAAAAATATCAGTGAGCAATTGAGCGATTTACAAGAGCAACTTGCTTCGGCGAACAAGGTCAGAGTATTATGGGTGATACAGGTTGAACCATTACGCGTGGCCGGTAGAAATACATTTATAAATGAATTGATAGAGTTGGCCGGCGGGGATAATGCCATCGGCCTCACTATTGCACAATACCCGCAAATAGGGACCGAAGAGCTTCTCGTCTGTGACGCGGAAGTTATCATCCAATCGGCAATGGGGGCAGGAGATATTCCTGCTCAGCAAAAGGCGGCTGAGACGTTTTGGGGTAGATGGCCAGGTTTACCGGCGGTCAAAAATAACAGGATTTATGTTGTCCAGCCGGATACAGTTCTGAGATTAGGGCCGAGACTGCCACAGGGAATAAGGCTTATCGCTCAATGTCTGCATCCTGATATTGCGGATAAGACTCAATATGACACGCAATGAACAAGGTAAATCAATGGCAGGGATTTTAACCGCAAAAAGTTTATCGATTAAAATTATTTTCTGCCTTATAGTGCTGATGGTGGTAATGGGTTTATGCACTTTGAGGGGGACGCAGCGTATTTCCCTGCAAAAGGTTTTTGCCGGCCCTGGTTCTATGCCGGGTGACAATATTGATTATGAAATTTTTGCCGTTAGATTACGACGTGTTATTTTAGCTGCTCTGGTGGGGGCGGCCCTTGCGAGTTGCGGTGTGGTGCTGCAGGCGATTTTACGAAATCCTCTGGCCGACCCATATATTCTCGGCATATCCAGTGGTGCGGGATTGGGTGCGATTATTGCAATTTTGTCCGGCATAAACTGGGTTTTCTGGGGCGGTTCGGCAGTTACAGCTTGCGCCTTTGTCGGCGCCGTCGCAACGGTGTGGTTGGTTTGGTTTATTGGTCATTTTGCCGGCAAATCGCAGGTTACGAGTTTACTACTGGCTGGAGTGGTGGTAAATGCCTTCTTTTCTGCAGTAATAATGTTTTTGACATCTATTGCAAAAAGCGAACAGCTTCGCTGGACGGTTTACTGGCTGATGGGCAGCATAACAGATAAAGAGCCGCTTGTGTTATGGATTAGCGGGGCCTTTATCCTAACAGGGATAGTTGCGTTGTTTATTATTTGCTACAGGCTGAACGCTCTTACACTTGGTGATGAGCAGGCGAGAAGTCTCGGCATTGACCCTGCAAGAACTCGGCTGGTTGCTTTCGGCTTTGCGGCTTTTATCACAGCTATTTCGGTTAGCTTAAGCGGGCTGATTGGTTTTGTTGGGCTTATTATTCCCCACGGCGTTCGGCTGGTATTCGGGCCTGACCATCGTCAATTACTGCCTGTCAGTGTGATAATCGGGGCCTCTTTTTTGGTTATAGCTGATACATTTGCCCGGACAATATTCGGCCAGGAACAGTTGCCCGTGGGTGTAATTACGGCTATTGCCGGCGGGCCGTTTTTTCTTATTTTGTTGGCTAAATACAGCAGGAGAGTTAGTTGGTTGAAATGAGCGGTATAGAGGTTAAAAATTTAAGTTTTGCATATCGGTTGTCGGGCACGCTCTTAAAAGACATCAGTTTTGAGGTAAAGACGGGGGCATTTTTGTCAATTGTGGGACCGAATGGGGCAGGCAAAACAACCCTGCTGAATTTGCTGTGTGGAGTGCTGAGGCCTCAGGCCGGTTCTGTAAAAATTGACTCGGCACCTGTTCGTTCGTATTCAATTAAAAGGCTTGCACGAAAAGTTTCTGTTGTTCGCCAGGAATTTGTTCCGGTATTTGACTTTACGGTTACGGAAATAGTTTCAATGGCCAGGGCGCCATATTTGGGGATGCTCGGTTTTGAAGGCAGGGATGATGAGAGAATAGTGGCTGATGCGCTCGAAATGACGGACACAATCCAGTTTTCCACGCGAACCCTTGCTCAATTAAGCGCAGGTGAAAGACAGCGAGTTTTTATTGCCAGAGCGCTTGCAGCAGACAGCCTTGTTTTGCTTCTGGATGAGCCGACAAGCTTTCTGGATTTGAAACATCAGGTTGGTATCTATGACCTGCTTAAGGCAGCACAGGTTGAAAAAGGCAAAACAATTGTGGTTGTAACACACGATATCAACCTGGCAACACAATACTGTGACGAGACTTTGCTTCTTGGGACTGATGGCAGTTACGAATATGGCGGCCCAGAGGATGTTTTTTCCGCGGAGCGGTTAGAAAGAATTTTCGGTGTCAGAATATTTACGGCTAAGGTGGGTCGGGGGAAATTTTTCATCCCTTTAGGCAAACTTGCAAAAGGTAGCGAATAAGTCACCGGCGAGTTTAGCAGTGGCTGAAAAACAACCGATTATTGCTGTAAGTGCTTTTATGATAAGTACATATATTGCCTGAATGAATTTTCACTACCGAGGTTGAAAACGCTGTCTGTGATTTGCTGTGTAGTGTTTAAGTTTTGAAAAAAATAAGGACTATACAGTGTATATATTTGTATGCTATAATGCTGTTTCTAACAAATGGTAAAAAAAGGTTTAGTAATAGGAAAGGCAAACAGAAAAGTGGTTCGGAAGCGCAAACAAACATCGAGAAAAAAAGCAGGCACAACTCGAACCAAGAAACGTCATTTGACCGCTGTTGATATCAAGCATTTCAAACAACTGCTTTTGGAGAAACAATACGAAATCCTGAGAAACGTAACCGAGTTCCAGGATGAAGCTCTCAGGAAGTCGCGACTGGATGCATCCGGCGATTTGTCAAGTATGCCAATTCATATGGCTGATATTGGAACAGACAACTATGAGCAGGAGTTTGCTCTGGGATTGATGGACAGCGAAAGGAAATTGCTTAGAGAAATTGACGACGCTTTGATACGTATCGAGCAAGGAACTTACGGGATTTGTGAGGGCACAAATAAGCCGATACCTAAAGCTCGCCTTGAAGCCAATCCTTGGGCAAGATATTGCGTTGAATATGCCCGGATGCTGGAACAAGGTCTTGAAAAAGAGCGGGAAGAATCAGTGTCAGAGCCGCAAGAATATGAGGGGAGAGGCGACTCAGAACAAGATGATTCTGGGGGCTAAAGGCAGTTTTTACCTGTTGTATTAGAGACTTTACTTGATAATAATTTCATATTTACCATGTTGCGAAGAAGGATCCGGGAAATACCTGAAGATTAGGGTTTTTTCAGAGCACCAGGTTGGGATTGAGGCAATATAAATGGCCGGAACCGCTGGCAGTTTTGGCTTTTGTTGGGTTGTTTTTTTAAAAAATTGGTTTGGTGTTGTCCGGCGAAAAATATATTTACTTCTGTGCTCAAAAAAGTAAAATTAAACACTCGCATGAGACATAAATGTCCAGTCTGTCATAAAACCGTTGATATATCACCCCGGGAAAGAGTTGAAGGGGTGAATTACTTTCCTTTCTGTTCCGAGCGATGCAAGCTTATAGATTTGGGTGTCTGGCTGGATGGTAAATACAAGATAATCTCCGAATCGGAGTCCCCAAAGAAGGAATTTGATTTGCATCAAGGCGTTTACTTTGATAAGGATAAAATATTATGAAATTTGTTGAAACCTCAGGTTAATAAGCTATATATATTTAAGGAAATGAATAGTAATTACAATTTTTTTGAAAGGGAGCAAAATGGTTGGCGAAAAAGAATCTTCTACGGTTTTTGACAACTTTCTTTTCCCGAAGATTTTTCACACTTTCCGTATTGCTATTCACTGGAAAACATTAGTGATTGCCTTTTTGGCAGTGGTTGTTATATGCTTGGCTGGTCGTATTATGGACCTTATTTTCGCTGCCGCATCGAGTTCGTGGAGTCAGGATGGTGTATTTATCCGGCTCTGGGAGGCGGCTTCTGTAAGCTTTCATAGTGCCCTGAAATCACTATTTGCATTTAATATCTTAGGTGTAGCTGAGAGTATAGCCGGCTATTTTGTAGCTGTGGGTTCGATTTTCAAAGACCATTATATTTATTGCATCATCTTTTGCGTCATAAAACTTGCCGTTATTTCCGTTTGTGGGGGAGCCATCTGCCGAATTGCGGCCTTACAATTTGCCCGGGGCGAAAAACCGGGCGTATCCGAAGCGTTGCGTTTCAGCACAAAAAAGTTCCTGAGTTTTTTCATTACACCTTTGGCGCCGGTTGCTATGATTATTTTTATAGGCCTGTTCATATTTCTGTTGGGATTGATAGGTAACATTCCGAGAGTTGGTGAGTTGCTTATGAGTGTCTTTATGTTCCTGGCTTTTTTTGCAGGGGCATTGTTAGCAGTCATTTTCATAGGGGCGATTGCGGGATTTAATCTGATGTTTCCCGCTGTGGCTTATGACGGCTCAGATAGTTTTGATGCGATAAGCCGCTCTTTTGGTTACGTATATGCGAAACCGTGGCGGATGGGCTTTTATACTTTGGTGGCTTTGGTCTATGGCGCAATTTGTTATATGTTTGTGCGGTTTTTCGCTTTTTTGATGCTCTTGTTTACATATTGGTTTTTACGGCTTGGCATACTGGGTGACAATAGTAAACTTACAGCAATTTGGCCGGGTCCAAGATTCTGGGACTTGGTTGGGCCGTCAGGTTTGCCAGCCAACTGGACTCAATCACTTTCCAGCTTTTTGATTCACTTATGTATAATGATTGTTGTCGGCTTAGTGGTGTCTTTTATAATAAGTTTTTATTTTTCAGCTAATACTATAATTTATTCACTTATGCGTAACAAAGTTGACAATACAACCCTGGAAGATATTTATGTTCCTTTCAACAAAGCCAGAACCGAACCGTCGGTAGATGAGTCTGAGCCTAAGGAAACGCAGTAGGTGTAAAAGTTATACAGACAATTGGGATCTTAAAAAGTAATTGAGGATGATTATTGGGTTATTATAAGAGGGGTGGTCCGATACAAATACAGGATAGAGGGTGACGCGTATGATATGCATGTTGTTTATTTGGTATTTTTTTGCCTCGTTTAAATGTGCGTAACCTGCCTTTGGAATTAAGCTTGTAAGTAATTATGGGGGGCAATTATGACGATAAATAGTGTATGTCTGATTCAGATGCCAATAAAAAGTTGGAGGACAGTAGCAAAAACCTGGTAGAGCCCTCATCTGTTTATCCTCCCGTCCTGCTTAAGTTTCGCAAACCGCTGATTGTTCTTGTTCATATAGTTGCTTTTTCTGTCTCTTTGATGCTTGCCTTTTTGCTGGCGAATAATATGCAATTCAGACAAGACTGGTTTGTGGAGCAGTACCCCTTTTTATTGGTATTCTTTATTATAGTTAAACTGCCAGTGTTTGGCCTTTTCAAGCAATATCGCGGCTGGTGGAGGTATGTCAGTATATCTGACCTTATCGGAATATTGAGGGCTTCGCTTGTCAGCACTCTGATAATCGTGGCCTCATGGTATGCATTTCTTGAAAGTGGTGCAATTCGTCAACAGTTACAGGAAGCAACTGAAGTCAGCCAGGGTGTATTTATGGCTGATATGTTCGCTACGGTCTTAATACTTGGTGGCTTGCGAATGGTTATACGGCTGTATTATGAGGAATTTCGCACTGTCGAAGGCGGCCGATTGAAGCGATTTCTCATAGTTGGTGCTGGCAATGCTGGCGAAGCATTACTTCGAGAAATCCATCGTATGCAAATCGCCCAATATGAGGTAATCGGTTTCATTGACGATGACCCAGTCAAACGGGGTATTGATATTCACGGGATACCGGTCCTGGGTATGGTTGAGCAGCTGTCCGGGATTTGCAAGGAACGCAACATAGATGAAATTGCCATAGCAATGCCTTCTGCAACCCATCATCAGCTAAGGCGTGTTGTTCAGGTATGCGAAGGGACTAAAATTCGGTTCCGGACAGTCCCATTGATTACCGATATTGCTTCGGGTAAGTTTCGTGTTTCTCAGATTCGTGATGTCGATATTAATGATTTGCTCGGCAGAGAAGCTGTGCAGCTGGACCTTGACCTGATAGAAGCATTTGCCAGGGATAAAACAATTCTCGTTACAGGGGCTGGTGGTTCCATCGGCTCAGAAATGTGCCGCCAACTCTGTAACTTTGCTCCAAAGCTCCTTTTACTTATTGAACAGGCCGAAAATCCCCTTTTTTATATGGAACGAGAATTACGCAAAAAGTTTCCTTCTGTTTGTATCGAGGCAATTATTTGCAATATTACTGATAAAGTCCGAGTCGAGGAAATATTTGAACGTTATCGACCCCAGATCGTTATTCACGCTGCTGCTCATAAGCATGTTCCTTTAATGGAGCTTAATCCCGGAGAGGCAGTTAAGAACAATGTTGTAGGAACACGGTCCATTGCTGATGCAGCAGATAAATACGGTGCAACTAATGTTGTAATGATTAGTACCGACAAGGCCGTGAATCCGACCAGTATGATGGGCTCATCAAAGCGAATTGCGGAAATGTATATTCAGGATCTGAACAGGACCAGCAAAACGCACTTTGTTACTGTGCGGTTTGGCAATGTGCTTGGTTCCGATGGCTCGGTTGTGCCTATCTTCAAGAAGCAAATAGCTGAGGGGGGCCCTGTTACTGTTACACATCCTGAGATGAAGCGATATTTTATGACTATACCGGAAGCAAGCCAGCTTGTTTTGCAGGCGGCGACAATGGGAAGAGGGGGGGAGATTTTTGTCCTTGATATGGGCGAGCCGGTCAAAATCGCGGATTTAGCCAGGGAACTTATTACTCTTAGCGGTTTTCGGCCCGGTGAAGATATTGAGATAACTTTCACCGGACCCAGGCCAGGTGAAAAGCTTTTTGAAGAGCTTGCAATAAAAGGCGAAGATATGCAACCCACAAGGCATCCAAAGATTGCTATATGGAAAAATATACCTATGGACAGGCAAAATCTTCGAGCAGGTATGGATGAGCTGTTAACTGTCGCCAAAACGGCGAGCTACAGTGAAATAGTGCAGAAAATAAAAGAACTTGTTCCAGAGTACATCGGAGATAAAAATAAAAACGATGAAAATTATTAGGTGTGAAAAATATCACTTGGACATGAGCATATCGGGGTTTCATAAAAAAGGCCGCTTTTCAAAGCGGCCTTTTTCATATTTGCTAATTGTTTTTGGCTTCTACAACTCACCGTTGTTGCCATCACCTTGTGTTTGAAAGTTTTCTCTTGGATGGGCATTATCATAAACTTCCTTGAGTTTCTTTGTGGTAAGATGTGTATAGATTTGGGTTGTTGATAACGACTGATGTCCGAGCAATTCCTGAACGCTTCGTAAATCTGCCCCGTTATTCAGCATATGCGTGGCAAAGCTGTGACGCAATGTGTGTGGACTAATTGAAGGGTCCAGTCCTGCCATTTTAAGATATTTATCCATCTTGCGACGGACGCTGCGGGTACTGAGACGCCGACCGTGTTTATTAACGAATAGTACCTTTGAGTCAAAATTACTGTTGCTCTGTGCCCGTTTGTTTCTGTATTCAATATAGTGCTGAATGATCTGCAAAGCGGATGAACTAATAGGTGCAATTCTTTCCTTCTTACCTTTTCCTCTGATATGTACGACCTCACCAAGGAAGTCAATATCGTCCATGTTTAATCCCACAAGTTCGCTAACCCTCATGCCGGTGCTGTATAGTGTCTCAAGAATGGCTCTGTCCCGTGCACCAAGCCAATTGTCCATCGGCGGTGTCTCGAGGAGTTTCTTTACTTGTTCATATTCGAGAAAATGCGGCAGTTTTTTGTCCTGTTTTGGTGTCCTAATTCCCGTAACCGGATTGGAGGAAAGCTGGTTCCTTTTGACAAGGAATTTATAAAAGCTGCGCAGTGTCGCCAGTTTTCGTGCTATGGTTGCCTTGGAATATTGTTTCTCATTTAGAAAAGCAAGATAACTTCTAACGGCATCTATTTCTGTTGAAAGAAGTAACTGGTCGATTTTGATGTCGGTTTCTGTTGCCAGAGCCGTAGCTGTGTCGCCATGATGGTGAGCCAATGAAGTCGGCTCGTCAGCTTGTGTGTCGTGTCTGGCCGTGCCGATTATGAACTCACTAAATTGGCTCAGGTCGGCACCATAACATTTGGCCGTGTGTTCGGAAAAACGCTTTTCATATCTTAAATAGTTTAAGAATTCTTGTATAGTTGTGCTGTCTTCCATAATTTACCTACCTGTTTAATTTTGTGGCTTATTTGTTATTATCTCGGCAAAGAATAAAGTTCTGTAATTAATAACGATTTTTAATATTTTTACCTTTATTCACTTTCATTTTCCCTGCTTGTTGCAGACAAAGGTTGCTCGTCTGTGTTTTCATGCAGGAGTTTATCTGCTTGACCAATAAGGGACTGAGCAAGTTTGAAGCTCAGTACTGCTGCATCGAACCAGTCAAAATCAGTACGCTTATCTTTTGCCTGATCAATCAAAGCATCCAGCAGTTTGTCTTCTTCACCACTTTCGTAGCGAAATATAAATTTCTCAGTTCCTTTGTTTAATATTAACTGTCGCTTTGTTTTGTTCATTCTATAGATAGTTTGGATCTATATGTGCTTCTTATTAATAAATACCTATTTTTTTATCGGCCTGAAAACAACTCACTAAAATCTAATCTTAGAAATTTTCGCCGAAGGTGATAAAATCAGCAGTTTAAAAAACGCTACAACGCTTTTATCGGCCAATAAGACTTGCGTCTTTACAAAAATGAGGCCTCATTTTGCAATAAATAGCAAAAATGGGCTTGGATTTGAGGGGGGGCAGAATGAACAAAAATGTAGAGAAATTTACTGTGAGTTTGTTGTTATAAGCGCCTTTCTTATGACAGGGCCTTGAAAAAGGTTATTCCGTCCTGCTGTTCGGAGACAATAATCCTCTTGTTCTGGAGATAGGTGGTGTATTTTAAGGCCTCATTGCGGTTGATACCGAGAGATGAGTATATATCATTTACCAAGCAAGGCCTGCGTTTTAGCATTGATAACACGTCTTCGGTATTATTTTCGATGCGCTTACTAAGACAGCTTGGTGGGAAATCAGCCACAACTTCACATTTTTGACCCAGCTGTGCAGCTATAGCGTTTTTGATTTTGGCGATTTGTTCTGCATTCGCATTTAAACCTTCTACCATAAAAACCTCAAGCCATATCTGGCCTACAAATTCGTTTCTAAGTGCGCTTAATCCGGAAATCACCTTTTCAATACTGATATCTTCGCGTGGACGTTTTATTTTTTGAAAGGTCTGTTCGTAACCGGCGTCTAAAGAAGGTACAACCACGTCGGTCTTTGCGCAATCGGCTCGCACATCAGGTCTGTAAAACAGTGTGCCATTAGTTAGTATGGCAACAGGAATAATGGCACGATATCAATACCGAGACTTAGTCCAAGTCTCCGTGAGGGAACCTGGCCATACAGATATTTGTATTCCTTTGGAATTTTTATCTGCGTACGACCTCGAAAATTTGTTTACACTTTTTTATTAAATCTTCAAGCCATTCAATGGGCATAATACTGGCGGCATCTGATTTCGCTTTATCCGGGTGTGTGTGGACCTCGATAAAAATACCGTTTGCACCGGCTGCTATCGCTGCCTTGGCCAGTATAGGGGCGAATTCAGGCCTACCTGCGCTTGCATTGCCGAGTCCCCCTGGTTGCTGAGTGCTGTGGGTCGCATCGAAAACAACCGGATAACCGAGTTTTTTCATAGTATCAATCGCTGTCATATCGTTTACCAGCCGGTTGTAGCCGAAAAATGTGCCTCGCTCGGTGAGTATAATTTTTTCATTGCCGCAAGTGCGAACCTTTTCAGCTACATTGTTCATTTCATCAGGTGAAAGGAATTGGCCTTTTTTTATATTTACGGCTTTGTCGGTTCGTCCGCAGGCACAGAGTAAATCGGTCTGCCTGCATAGAAAAGCCGGTACCTGAAGGCAGTCAACGACTTCGCTGACTACAGAGGTCTGGGATGGCTCGTGGATATCAGTCATAACAGGCAGGCCGGTCTTTTGCCGAACCGCTTCAAGAATCTCTAAACCCTTCTCCATCCCGAGACCGCGAAAGCTGGATATGCTGGAGCGATTGGCCTTGTCGAAGCTCGCTTTGAAGATTATTCCAACGTTATTATTTGCACTAATAACGGCAAGTTTATTTGCAATATCAAGACAGAGGGCTTTACTTTCGATAACGCAAGGCCCTGCCATAACGAACAGTGGCGCATCCAGGCCAATCTCAACTTTGCCGATTTTGAAGCTCACTTTGTTTATCTCCTAATTTGATAATATACGTGGAATCATTCGCTTGTGTTCTTTTATCCTATTGCCCTGACGATTCGTGTTCTTATACCAGCCGGTTTTGCGCCTTCAGGGACCATACAGTTGATTGCCTGCGGTATGACCTTGATTTGAACCGGCAAATCCGGACCGGGGTCACCATCGATTTCAGTCTTGATATCAGCGGCATCAGAACTTACTGTAATGTCTTTGCCCTGACGATATATAACATCACTGTTATTGTAATGCTTCTTCAAAGCCGTCATAAACGAATGTTTTACAAGATGCAAATGAGATGCGCATTTATAAATACATACATCCAGTAATCCGTCACCGAAATTGGCATAGTGCAGTATCTGCAGTCCTACGGCGTATCTTGAAATATTTCCAACGAAGACCAATCCCTGTCCGTCATATATTTCTTCTCCGTCCACCTGAACTTTCATTGCATCGAATTTGTAATTCCAGAATGTTTGCCATATCGGCCGGAAATAGTCAGAGTAATCTATGTGCCCCGCTCGTTTGTTGCTGACAAGTTCGACCACTTTACCGTCAAATCCAAAACCAGCTATGGAAGTAAAGCATTTACCGTTTGCATTTCCCAAATCCAGAGGCCGAATGTAACCCCTCTCAAAAGTCCTGATTATTGTCTTTATTTTTTCATCGAAACCCAGTTCGTTTGCCAGCAGGTTTTCAGTGCCGCAGGGCACAATAAGCAATGGCTTATTACTTCCTTCCAGGCCGTGTGCGACCTCTCTTACTGTGCCGTCTCCACCGACTGAAACAACCATCGAGCAGTCATAATCGACTGCTGCGTCGGTAGCGAGTTCGCAGGCATGCTCCAAAGAGGCAGTAAAACTAACCCTGACCTTGTATCCTTTCTCGACAAGGTATTGCTCAAACCGCCGACCGATAAGCTTGCTGCTGCTGGCGCCGGATTTGGGATTTACGATATAGGCGATATAGCCATCATCTGGCTTCATAGTTATAAATTAGAGTTTGTAAGATAAAGTTCCTTTTGTTCTTTGCCAAGTTCGCTGAGCCGGTCCGTTATCAGGCCTGCATAACTTTTTTTTATGTGCGGCAGCTCGGATAGTCCCAGCTTTTTTTGTACATCTTCAATTTTCTTTTCATCAGGTCCTTCAATTTCCACGAAGCTGCCTATTAAAGGTAACTCATCCAGGGCCACTTCACAGCATCCAAGCTGCCAGGTAAGGCGTTTTTTCTCGATGACGAGCACCTTCTCATAGCCGAGAGCAGAGAACAATCTCTGTATGGATTCACTATCTGAGATTTCCGTTTCTATCTCCTGTCTTTTTTTGAATGAGCTTTTTTCTTTTGCGCCTTTGTATGTAAGAAAGAATCTTTCGTTGTTGTTGGCCAGCTGCCGACGCAATCGAAGACATCTGTCGGATTTTTGTAAGGTCATATTTGCATCGTCAAAGTGGTAATCTGTCTGTAACTGCTCCCGCAGGAACTCGGCACCCTGCTCAGCAAGCTTGTGCTTTATTTCTTCCAACGATTCGACCTTTAACTTTGCTTCGATTTCGACACACATTTTTCGTATTCGATTAATTATGTGATTATGCTGACTATTCTGGGTTTAGCGACGATAACCTTCCTGGGCGGCTTGCCGGCCATCGTGGCTTTTACCTTCTCGCAGGCCAGCGCTGTTTCTTCGATATGTTTATCATCTGCATCGGCGGCGACAGTGATTCTGTCCTTTATTTTGCCATTGACCTGCACGGCCAGCTCGATTTCCTTCTCTTTAGTTAGTTCTTCATCGTATTTAGGCCAGGGTTCATAAGCCAGCGTATTGTTGTGGCCCAATTTTTGCCAGAGTTCTTCGGCAATATGCGGTGCAAATGGAGAAAGAATCAGAACAAATTTCTCAATGACGATTCTTGGTCGTATTTTCTGCTTGCTGAGATGATTAACAAAAATCATCATTTGGCTGATAGCAGTATTGAAATCGAAGCTTTCTATGTCATTGCCTACTTTCTTGATAGTCTGGTGCAGCAGCCGAAGTGTCTGTTCATCCGGCTGGGCTTCTTTTACCTGCTCAGCAAGCTCGCCCGTATTCTCGCTGACGACCATTCGCCAGGATTTCTGCAGGAATCGGTGAACGCCTTCGACTCCCTGCATACTCCAGGGCTTGATTGCCTCGAGCGGCCCCATAAACATTTCGTAAAGACGCATCGAATCGGCGCCATAGTCGGAAACGACCTTATCAGGATTGATAACGTTGCCGCGGGATTTGCTCATCTTCTGGCCATCTTCGCCAAGGATCATTCCCTGATTGACGAGTTTTTTGAATGGCTCTTTGGTGCTGACATAGCCGAGGTCGTAAAGCAGCTTGTGCCAGAATCGCGCATACAAGAGGTGCAATACCGCGTGTTCGGCCCCGCCTATGTATAAATCAACAGGCATCCAGTATTTTTCCTTTTCCTTGTCCCAGCCCCGGCTATCGTTATTTGGGTCAAGGTATCTGAGATAATACCAGCAGCTGCCGGCCCATTGTGGCATTGTATTTGTTTCGCGTTTTGCTTTTGAACCGTCGGGCAAGGTGATGTTGACCCAGTTTTTCATATTGGCTAGTGGCGGCTCACCTGTTCCGGATGGTTTGTAGTCTTTAACTTCAGGCAATGTTAAGGGCAGTTTGTCTTCCGATAGTCCTAAAATGCGCCCGTCTTCAGTATGCAGAATCGGGAACGGCTCGCCCCAATAGCGCTGTCTGCTGAAGAGCCAGTCTCTCAGCTTATAATTAACAGCTTTTCTGCCAAGTCCTTTCTCATTGAGCCAGTTTGTAATCTGCTTTTTGAATTCGGCTGTTGGCAAACCGTTGAATTGGCCGCTGTTGATTGCCTTGCCATTACCGATAAAGCACAGTTCTCCCCTTTTCACCAATTCTGCCTGTTCTTTATCTTCCGGTTCAACAACCGGGATAATAGGCAGAGAAAATTTCATCGCAAACTCGAAGTCTCGCTCGTCGTGGGCAGGCACTGCCATAATCGCACCGGTACCGTAGCTAATCAGGACATAATCGCTAATCCAGATAGGTATCTTCTCATCGTTAACCGGATTTATTGCGTATGCGCCTATGAATTCTCCGGTCTTTTCTTTCGCTAAATCGGTCCTGTCCAGGTCACTCTTACGAGCGGCTTCTTCACGATATTTTTGAACAGCTTTTTTTCTGTCATCGCTTGTAAGAATATCGACAAGCGGATGCTCGGGAGCCATTACCATATATGTTGCGCCGAACAACGTATCAGGCCGGGTCGTAAAGACGCGGATGGTTTCATCAAAGCCGTCAACTTTGAAATCTACGTCGGCCCCGATGCTTTTGCCTATCCAGTCTGTCTGCAATTTTTTTATTGATTCAGGCCAATCAACCTCCTTCAAATCTTCGAGCAGCCGGTCTGCATATTTTGTTATTCGCAGCATCCACTGGCGCATCGGCTTCCTTATTACTGCGTGTCCGCCCCGCTCGCTTACCCCCCCTACCACTTCCTCGTTTGCCAGAACTGTTCCCAAGGCCGGACACCAGTTAACAGGAACCTTCGCTTCGTAGGCAAGTCGATGGTCGTCAATGTATTTTTGTTTTTCCTGCTCGCTGAGACCTTGCGGGACAGGCAGTTCTTCAATTGGTTTGGCCTTTTGCTCGGAATCATCAAAGTAGCTGTTGAAGAATTTGAGGAATATCCACTGTGTCCACTTGTAATAATTCGGGTCCGTTGTGTTGACTTCACGGTTCCAGTCATAGCTGAAGCCAAGAGATTTTGTTTGCCGGCGCATATTATCGACATTTTTTTGTGTTGTTTCTTTCGGGTCGGTCCTTGTTTTGATGGCGTGCTGTTCAGCCGGCAGGCCGAATGCGTCCCAGCCGAAAGGATGCAAGACATTAAAGCCCTTCATTCGTTTATGCCGTGCGACTATATCGCTTGCGGTATAACCTTCGGGATGGCCGACATGCAATCCTTCACCGCTTGGATAGGGAAACATATCCAGAACATAGTATTTGGGCTTAGATGTGTCGCAGTCCTTTGCATTGAATACTTTATGTTCTTCCCAGAATTGCTGCCACTTTTTTTCTATTTCGTCGAAATTATAACCGCCCTTTTTCTCGTTCATTTGCCCTGTTTCCTTCCTGCCAGCGCGAAAATTATACAAATGAGATATTACTATAGCGTAAAAACCCGAGAAAATCCACCAAAATCTGTTGCATATTAGCCGCAAAGAGATATGATATGTTTATTATATTATTTATTTTTGCCCGATATGATAGCGTTTGAAAAAGCACATAAAGGACCTTCATTTTGGCTAACTTGGGTGTCTGATTATGATTTTTCGCCGTGCCGAGCCGGCTTCATCGAAAAACTTATATTGCTGTTTCCGAGCACATAGCAAAAATTGCGATATCGTCTTATAATATTACTCTTCACAGTATGATAGCAGCGGTCTGCGAGTAAGAATGACCTTATATGGTGCTTCGAACAGCTCGGTGGAGCGAATTTCCTTGAATCATAACTCTATATGTGCTAAAATAATGTAGTAAAGGTAATTGAGGAGAGCGTTTTAGACGGTATGGGGTGTTGATGAAACCTCCAATTTGGGTTGTTAGTTTTATATCCTTCACTTCATTCTCCTCGTTTGTATATGGATAAATTAGCCAAGTGGTGGCCAACGAGGCTGATGCTAACTTTATTTGGCAAGATATGATGTTGTTTACTGTGAACAAGGCGATGAAAAACTATTGTCGATATTGTGTCTTTACACTTTTGGTAATTTTGCTGGCTATATCGCCTGTAGTTATTGCTGGTGGGCCGTACTTCGAGCAAAGACGAGAAATCGTTTCGAAAAGGGTGAAAGAACGGTTGCAGATAAGAATTACGCGCACCTGGGTGGACTTGCCCATAGAAGAAGTGCTGATGGACTTAGCTGAAGAGGCGGGGGTCGATATTGTCAAAAGCCCGAGTGTCGTCGGCAATGTTACAGCGAAAGTAACGGACGTGCCCTTGGAAGAAGTGCTTACTAATATCCTCGCTGCGCATAATTATACATACATAGCCACCAACAATATGATAAGAGTAGTTCCAATTTCGGAGATTGCTCTCGTGAGGGAGGAGCTTGTCTCGAAGGTCTATCGAATCACTTATGCGGATGCTAACGAAGTAGCAACCGCTTTAACTAATTTCATTTCAGAAAGAGGCAGGGTAGCAGTCAGCAAAGGGACCAGCCATATCGTAGTTACTGATACGGAAGCGAAAATCAAAGCTATAGACGAATTCATCGACCAATTAGACGCCGTAACGCCACAGGTGCTTGTTGAGGTAAGGGTATATGATATAACCACAAAAGAAGGCTTTGAAATAGGGACGAGCTGGCGTGTCGGCCGAAATGCCCCCCTCGTTACGAACACAACCCCCCTTACGGAAACAACCACAACTATAATAGGACCGACAAAAACTGAAAGCTCGGAAACTACACCAGATAAAGCTACAACCGGCTGGAGTACAAGCTCCGAGACTACACCAGACAAGACTACAACCGGCTGGAGTACAAGCTCCGAGACCAGACCCGACGAGACTACAACCAGCTGGACTGAAAGTAGCGAGACTATAACTGGTAATTATGGAGATAGTGACGACCCTGCAGGCAGTATGACTACAATCGAACGGACTGACAGTAGTGAAACTGCATTTGGTAGGACAAGAACAGGCAGAACCGACAGTAGTGAGACTACACTTGGCGGGACTACAACAGGCAGAACTGACAGTAGTGAGACCACATTGGGCGGGACTACAACTCGCCAAACCACAACTGATGCGTCTACGAATACCATGACCAAAGAAACACGTCTTCCTACAACAACATATCGCAGAAAGCCGTTTATAGGGGGTTCATATGACCGTATTCGGGGCGGTTCTCTGCGGTTTAGTCTTCTAAATAAAGCGGTTGATATAGATTTCGTACTGGAGATGCTGCATACTCAGCTTGAGGCCAAGCTTCTTGCAAACCCCAGGATTTTAGTGCTTGATAATGAAACCGCCAATTTCGAGATTGTACGCGAGATTCCTTATAGAGAGTTACGGCAGATAGCCAGGGAAGACCCCATAACGTATACAGAGTTTAAAGATGTTGGTGTTCGCCTTCAGGTTACGCCGCACGTTACAAGAGACGATATGCTCAGATTGCACATTGCGCCTGAATTCAGCATTCTCGTAAGCCAGGACCCCAATGGTGTGCCAACTGTTGACGCACGCCGGGTTGATACTATAGCGCTGGTGAAAGATGGTCAGACTATTGCAATAGGAGGTCTTCGCAAGAGACAGACCACAAAGGATATTACTAAAGTACCTGTGCTTGGCGATATTCCGCTTGTGGGTGGTTTATTTAGGTCCAAAACTGAATTGAAAGAAATCAATGAGCTGGTTGTATTTATAACTCCGAGAATTATAGCCAGGCCGGAGCTTCTGGCGACCGATTTGACTGACACCGAATCGATTGAAATCCCGAAGGAACCTGACTATGTTAGTAGAGCACGACGAGAATATAAGAAAGAAATTCGCTCTTATGCGCGGAAGCCGAGGATAGATAACAAAAGACTCAACGCTATGATTTTGCAGGCATTTGCATATATAAAAGTTAACCGCTGCAGCAGCGCAAAAAATATTTTAAGGTCGGTGATACAAATTCAGCCCAATAACAACACGGCTTATCGGTATCTTGGTTATTGTCATATGAAACTCGGTGAGATCAATGATTCGATAGAAAGTTATAACAAGGCGATAGAGATAAACGCTGGAGACTGGGAGGCACAAAGGGGATTGGGAATTGCCTACATGTTGAGCGCCATTCATAATAACAACGAGACGCTCAAGGAAAAGGCACTCCAGCGCTGGCACCAATCTTTAAGACTAAAACCCGACCAGCCCAAACGCAACCAGTTACTTAAGCTGATACAAACGTATTCGAGATAGTACTCTGGATGGTTCTTGCTCTCGCCTGCTGCCTCCCCACGTCTGAGGGTAGATGAGTCGGCTTACAGCCCTCTTATTCCCACTGACTCACCCGGAATCACTTCAAAACCTGAAGGAACCTGTACCAAAAAGGGTCTGCCCCACTCAGGTATGTTGGGATTTTTCCACAACTGCTGTGGGATTTGGACCATTTCGGGGCCAACATATATAACCTTGGCGGTAGCTATCTGGGGCTGTTCCCTCGTTTTAACAAGTTCTACTGCCATTTTCTCCCGGATGCGGTTTATCTGTCTTTTGTTTGCATAGCCGGCTATCTCGGTGGGTTGCTTCTTTGCTATAGTAAGTATCGGCTCACCCGCTAAAACCGGCTCTCCCACCCTGTGTAGAACCTGGCTTACAACACCATCAAAAGGAGCCGTTAGCTCTACCGCCTGACGTAATGCTAATGCTTCACGCTGAACCCTCAACTCATCCATCCGGCCCTCTAAAATATCCATTGCTTTGAGTACAACGTGCTGAACCTCATCATCCGAGGACCCGGGATGGGGTTTGTTATTTCTAGTAAATTCGTCCTGTCGGTTTATCGCATTTTCCATGTCCTGCTGGGATTGGGCCAGAAGACGCTGATTCTCCCGGATTTTTTTGTCCAACGCAGCATATTCTAATCTCATTCTTTTCAGGTCGTAAACTAAGGCATCATTTACGTCTAAACGGCCATCAACGATAAGACGCTTGATATCCAGGTCCAATTGCTCTGCCATTAGCTGGTCAGTTTCAATCAGTGCTGTTAATTCGAGGGTGCGAAGCTTGGCCCGCATCACATCGTTGGCAAACGCCCGCTGGTCAGCAACCCATCCGGATATTCGATTATCTACTGCGGCTATATCGGCACGATGAGCAGCATTTGCCTCAGCCACAAGATGTTGCATTTCCGCCGATATGCTATCCAACTGTGCCTTTAATTGATTATGTAGTAGCTGTTCATTGTCGAGAATAGTATCGACTACAGCTAATTTCTGTCCTTGCTTAACTTCATCAAACAATTCAACGGGGATGTCTGTTATTCGCCCGGAGGTTGTAGCGGCGACTTGGTATATCTGACCTTCAGCTATGCCGATAACTTCAAAACGTTTGGCTCTCTGGGAAAAGAGCCCAACCACGACT